>OERL01000027.1_pt1 | contig 44499 bp, 32 predicted proteins | sample 1539981 | NCBI WGS metagenome assembly OERL01 (sample SAMEA3891867, study PRJEB23780) | metagenome | biome: terrestrial biome; feature: animal house; material: Caecal content | place: Italy | collected 2015-05-05
ATTTGGGATGGGCGGGGCGGCGTGAAATTAGGTTGACACTTTGCGGGGTGTGGTTGTAATATTTTAAGGAAGCGCGTATGCGCGCCCGTAGCGCCCGTGCGTACGGGAGCGCGCACCGAAAACGCAACAACATTTTGACGACTTGTCGTCGGTCGGGTGCCGACGGCGCGTCGCTCGGAGGTAATATGAAGTTTCAAAGCAAAGGAGTTCAGCAGTTTGTCGAAGAAAGCGTTGCTCTTTGCACGCCCGACAAAGTCGTGCTCATCGACGGCAGCGAGGAACAACTCGAGGCTCTCCGTGCCGAAGCGGTTTCTACCGGCGAGATGATTAAACTCAATCAGGATTTGCTCCCCGGTTGCTATCTGCATCGTACCGCGGTCAACGACGTGGCTCGCGTTGAAGGACGCACTTTCATCTGCACCGAGAAAAAGGAAGACGCCGGTCCCACCAATAACTGGATGCAGAAAGACGAAGCCTACAAGATGCTCAAGGAAATCTACAAGGGCGCAATGAAGGGCAGGACGATGTACGTCATTCCTTATTCTATGGGCGCCGTGGGTTCTCCTTTCTCCAAAATCGGTATCGAACTCACCGACAGCATCTATGTCGTGCTCAATATGGTCATTATGACCCGCGTCGGACAGAACGTTCTCGACACTCTCGGCGACAGCGACGATTTCGTGCGCGGTCTCCACGCAAAAGCCGACATTGACGAAGAAAAGCGTTACATCTGCCAGTTCCCCGAGGACAACACCATTATGTCCGTCAACAGCGGTTACGGCGGAAACGTTCTGCTCGGCAAGAAGTGCTTTGCACTCCGTATTGCTTCCTATCTCGGACGTCAGGAAGGCTGGCTTGCAGAACATATGCTTATTCTCGGACTCGAGAAGCCCAACGGCGAGACCAAGTATATCGCGGCGGCGTTCCCGTCTGCCTGCGGCAAAACCAACCTCGCAATGCTCATTCCGCCCGAGGAATTCGCAAAGAAAGGATATAAAGTTCACACCGTCGGCGACGATATCGCCTGGATAAGAGTGGGCGCGGACGGCAGAATGTACGCCATTAACCCCGAAAACGGTTTCTTCGGCGTCGCTCCCGGCACCAACGCGAAGTCCAACCCCAACGCGCTGGCTTCCACCCGCAAGAACACCATCTTCACCAACGTGGTGCTCAACACCGACAACAACACCGTGTGGTGGGAAGGCCTCGACAAGAATCCTCCCGAACACGCAATTGACTGGAAGGGCAATCCGTGGACCGCGGAAGACAGAGCGAACGGCGTCAAGGGCGCTCACCCCAATTCCCGTTTCACCGCTCCCGCCAAGAACTGCCCCTGCATTTCCGACAGGTTCGAAGACCCCCAGGGCGTCCCGCTCGACGCAATCATCTTCGGTGGCCGTCGCGCGAAGACCGCTCCGTTGGTTTATGAGGCGAGAGACTGGAATCACGGCGTATTCGTCGGCTCCATAATGGCGTCCGAGACCACCGCAGCCGCAAGCGGTGCGGTCGGTGTGGTGCGTCGTGACCCGATGGCAATGCTGCCTTTCTGCGGCTACAATATGGGCGACTATTTCGCGCATTGGATTGAGATGGGCGACAAGGTCACCAAGAAGCCCAAGTTCTTCAACGTCAACTGGTTCCGCACCGACGAAGAAGGTCACTTCCTGTGGCCGGGATTCGGCGACAATATGCGCGTGCTCGACTGGATTATCCGTCGCACCGAAGGCACCGCGGACGCGGTTGAGACCCCCATCGGTTACGTTCCCAACCCCGAGGATATCAACCTCGAAGGTCTGGATATGACCAAAGAGGACATCGCCAACCTGCTCACCGTCGACAAGACCCTCTGGAAAGAGGACGCGGAAAATATTGAAGGCTTCTACGCCAAACTCGGCGACAAACTGCCCAAGGCGCTGCGTAAGGAGCTGGATACCTTAAAGGCGAATCTCGAATAATCCGTTTCGCGCAGGCGCCCCGCTCGGGGCGCCGCGGAACGCGAGGGAGCCGCAAGCGCCGAGCGGAAGTGCCGCCCGCGCGTTTGCGGTTTCGTTTTTTCGGAAAAATAAAGAGAAAAACGCGCAAAACGCGCGTTCTGACCGCCTGAAATTCCTTTTGGGGACGACGGGCGCAAAACGACTGCACAAAGCAAAACAATAAATATAAGGAGTAGCAAACTTAGCAACCAATGGAACTGTACCAAAGATTTCTGACCGAAAAAATCGATGCAAACGGGATGCTGGAATCCGTTGAATTCCACGCCCCCGATAGCTTCAATTTCGGCTTCGACGTGGTCGACTACTACGGCACCGAGGAGCCGGATAGAAGAGCCATGATATGGGTGGGCGCAGACGGCGAAGAAAGGATTTTCACTTTCTCCGATATGATGCGCAAATCCGCACAGGCGGCAAACTATCTCAAGTCCCTCGGCATTATTAAGGGGGACAGAGTGCTTCTCGTCCTCCGCCGTCATTGGGAGTTCTGGCCGATTATCGTCGCACTTCACAAAATAGGGGCGATTTCCATTCCCGCCACCGACCAGTTGAAGGAAAAGGACTTTGTGTACCGTTTCGACGCGGCAGGCGTGAAAGCGGTGATATGCACCACTTCGGGCACCGTCATAAACGAGGCGGAAAAAGCCGCGGCAAAATGTCCGCAAGTTACGGTAAAGGTTTCCGTCGGGGCAAAAAAGGACGGTTGGCACAATTTCAACGAGGAAACCGAGGCTTTCCCCGAGGTCTACGCCCGTCCCACCGACGGCACGGCGCCTATGCGTGACGAACTGATGCTGATGTACTTCACTTCGGGCACGACCGCATATCCCAAAATCGCCGCGCACGAACATACCTACGCGCTGGCGCATTTCCTCACCGCGAAATGGTGGCACAATGTCAGAAAAGACGGCATTCATTTCACCGTTGCGGAAACGGGCTGGGGAAAGGCCGTGTGGGGCAAACTGTACGGCCAATGGCTGTGCGGCGCCTGTGTGTTCACCTACGATTTCGAGAAGTTCGACCAGGAAAAACTGCTCGGAATGATAGAGAAATACCGCATCACCACATTCTGCGCTCCTCCGACCATCTACCGCTTTATGATAAAGGCGGACCTCACCAAGCACGACCTTTCTTCGCTGCAGTATATCACCACCGCGGGCGAAGCGGTCAATCCCGAGGTGTTCAATCAGGTGAAAGCCGCCACGGGCCATTCGCTTATGGAAGGCTTCGGGCAGACGGAGACCACGCTCACGATTGCCAACCTTGTCGGAATGACGCCCAAGCCCGGCAGTATGGGCAAGCCCACCCCCATTTACAAACTCAAACTCGTGTCTGCCGACGGCAGCGACACCCCGATGGGCGAGGCGGGCGAAATCTGCATCGATATCAGCGAGGGCAGACCGTACGGACTTTTCCGCGAATACTATCGCGATGAGGAAAACACGAAAAGTGTTATGCACGACGGACTGTATCACACGGGAGATATGGCGTACAGCGACGAGGACGGATACCTGTTCTTTGTCGGGCGCACGGACGATATAATAAAGTCCAGCGGTTACCGCATCGGACCGTTTGAAATAGAAAGCGTGCTTATGGAACACCCCGCCGTGTTGGAATGTGCCGTTACCGGTGTGCCCGACCCGACGCGTGGTCAGGTTGTCAAGGCGACGATAGTCCTGACCAAAGGCTATACCGCCGGCGAGGAACTCGCCAAAGAAATCCAGCAGTTTGTCAAAAAACTCACCGCACCCTATAAATATCCGCGCATTGTGGAGTTCGTTGCCGAACTTCCGAAGACTATATCGGGTAAGATAAGGCGCACCGAACTCCGCAAGTAAAACCGCGCTATTTGGCGTGATACGGCGTTAACTTAAACGCCCGCGAGCAGTCACATACGGAAAGTATGCTCCTGTCCGCGGGCGTTTGGTTTCCTTGTCTGACGCTCAAATATCGCGGTTTTACCGTTCTTATCCTTTGGTCGGGGTGTTCTAAGAGGTCCCCGCAAACATCGCCGTAGGCGATTCTGTGGGGTGAAAATACGCTCCTGTCTGCTCGGGCGGCTCTTTCGTGTTCTTCATCGAAATATCGCGGCTTTACCGTTTCTATCGTTTTTTTCGATGACAAATAGGATGTCCGCCTTTATCCAAACCGCGCTGTTTGGCGTGGTGCGGCGTTAACTTAAACGCCCGCGAGCAGTCGCATACGGAAAGTATGCTCCTGTCCGCGGGCGTTTGGCTTCCTTGTCCGACGCTCAGGTATCGCGTTTTGCCGTTCAATATGGGTTGGGGCGTCGTTTTATCCTTTGCATTGGCGCTGCTCATATCTGTCGGAACGGCGATGTCGCAGGTAAAATTTAAACAGCACGTATCGTGTTTTGCGGAGTGGATAAAACGGCGACCGCGGGCGAGCGCGGTGACTTGTGGGCTTAAACAAAACACGAAACGTGTTAATATTGAATTTTGAACAGTTGAACCTGTCGAAAAGCGAATGCCGAGCGAATGCCGAATGGACAATCTGTTCGTGCGGCAATGCTTGCGCCGTGATGAAAGCGGGCGACTTGCGCGAAACGTCCGCTTTGCCTAAAGTCAACGCAACAACGGGAGCAAGATTGCTGTTTGAGGTCGTTGGGCGGTAAACAAAAAGCAGGGCGGAAAAGCGGCGGCAACTGCTTCGTTAACGGTTCGGGCGGTCGTGAAGGCGGTGCGCGGGGTGGAAAAAATTGGGAAAATGCGGAGCGAAGGCAGGATTGTTCGACGAAAAATTTTTGTGTGTGACAGAGCGGGGCGGCTGACGGCCGCCTTTCCCGAGAGAGCGTCGTACCTAAAAAACGACGTTGAGATTTCCTGCCAAAAGCGGTGTTCGGCACGAGTTTCCGTGATTCTAACGCGTTTTTTTGAAAACCGAAAGAATTCTCGACCGTTCCCTAACGTTCAGAGGCACTCTGCCGAAAACACCGCGTTGAAGCGTTTACAGAGGGTGCCGAAAACGGATAGAAGCGGCGACCTCACGGCTCGGAAGAAAGGCTTAAAGGCGAATTAACTTTGGTTGGGTCTTGACGTAGCGCGAGTTGACTTGATAATATGAATACGTATTACTGCGCGTAATAGCGCGTGCCCATTCTCTCGCGCGCACATAATGTGCGTACAATGCGCGGGAGCGAGGGCGTGAAAGGGAAGCGGAACGAACTGCCGAAAGGCAGACGACATAAACGAAAATTATGTGTCACAAACCGAGGCAAAAGCCGAGGTTCTAGTGAGGAGGGATTATGAGAAACAGCGAGAATAGCAGTGCGAGAAGCAAATTTGCGGCACTTACCCGCGTCGGGCTTCTTGTCTTGATATTCGCGGTGGTGTTCGCCACGGTGCTGTCCTGCGGAGTGTTCGGGGAAAACACATCGCTGAACGGCTCGGTCGAGAACGTCGCAGAGGCATATGTCGCGGGTGGAAACACGACTGCACTGTCGTCCTATCCAAATTCTGGTCTTTCGATTGCTGATGTCCAGAACGCGCTGCATACTTCTGGTACGTACACGGTCTCTTGCAACCTTTCCAGTGTCGGGTTTGAGCCATACACAAGTTTTCACCGCACGGGCGATATGGGTGATGGCACGAGCGTTGGTCAAGGGCGAGTGGGATTTTCTTCGAATGGTTCTATTGACTATCTTGACAATCCGTCCCACACGGCTGGAGGCTGGGGAGTCAAAACTGAATCTAGTAGATGGCGTGAGCCTGGCATAGTTGCGGCGCTCAATATCCAAATCCCCAGTACACTTAGCACTTTCTTGTCGCTCGGTTACAACATAACGGTCAGGTATCAAGCGACGGTGTATACTGCAGACTACACTACCGATACGGGATATGGTATGACGGCTAGCGGCTCAGTGAGGCACGCAAGTTCTTACGTTTCTGGTGACGATATTGGTTCGTCGCAGTCTGGTGGCAGCTGGTCAAGTACCAAGTATAATAACGGGCAGGGCTTAAACTTTGGAACAATCACTTTGTCCAGCGGGCAAAGTTTTCTAAATATATTTTTGGCGAAACGCAGTAGTGGCTCCAATCAGTCCTTGGGAATTTGGGTCTCTGGTGGCGGCACACTCACGTTCACTGTTACAAAAGGGTCGGCATCGGATGCTACAGCTCCCACTTATAGTTATGTTTCTAGCGAAGGCGATGATTTCAATGGATTGGTCGTTCCGCAAGATTCCGACAGTTCAATAAACAATGCATACCAATCCGCGAAAGGTCAATCCAGTACGCCTGACGATAATTATACTTTCGGTATGGTTACTGGCAGGACGTTTGGTTCCGTTGGAGGATTCACTTATTACAAGTCAGTCAAATTCAATTTTAAGGACGGAGACGTAAATAACGCAGCATTCTATAATGGCGTGTACAGTGCGACTTTGAGCAAGGGCGGGGCTAGTGCTATCGCCACAGCGGGCACAGCACAGAGCAGCGGAACGGCGTTTAGAGTAGAAATGAGCTCTTCAAGGAATGCGGGGACTGAAGCGGATGTAACCGTTTATTTCGCGGAGAGCGGCACGTATACCTTGACATTTACAGATAATGGTGCTGCATACAATTCCTCCGCCAACACCAAGCGTATCACTATAACCATAGAAGGTATTGATACAACAGTACCTGTTGCAGGAGGAACCGCACCGTCCGGCGGCACAAGCGACATCGGAAACCTCGGCAGCGCCAGTTGGTTGTCCCTCGGTGCACTTCAGGCGACGCTGAACGGTATGGACAGCGCGGTTAACCTCACCAACGGCAACTCCGCGTGGGTGTACTACTTCGACGTCAAATACTCTTTCTTCCCCTTCACTTCCGCGCCGACTTCCGATACCAGCGGTATCACCAACGGAACGGCATATCCCTTTGCCGTAAACAGCACCACCAATAGGGTCTATTTCTCGTACAACGCGACAACTGGTGCGGTTCAGTCCAGAGTGGGCGACACCGGAAATATGACGGGTCTCAACAAGGCGGCGCCTCTCAGCGGAACCAAGGAATACGGAAAGGCGGGTTATTACGCTTTCATAATCTACGTTGCCGATATGGCGGGCAATCTGTGCTCTTCGCCGTTCGTTTACTATGTCAAAGTCGACAACCAGAGCGTGAGCGGCGTCAGCACCAAATATCAGTACGACGCCGACGGAACGGGCAATGACAAGCAGGACGCCAGCGGGTGGATAAACCAGTATATGGTCGGCACTGACGGAAAGGTCTACGTGGACATTTCCTTCAAACTCAATCCTTCCGGAAATATAGTCACTTTCAATTACGGCGGCAACTATTACGGTTCCGCTCCCATCGCCGACAGTTACAACTTTACCGCCACGGTTACTCCCAAGGCCGCGGGCGAGGTAAGCGTGTCCGTGACGGGCAACGGCGATGTTGACGTTAACGGAATCACAACTCTCGTGGAAGGTCTCACGGCCGACGAGTTGCCGTTGCCGCGCGCCATGTTGCAGATAAACGTCGGCACTCCTCAGGGAAGCGGTGCGGACTGGACCGTCACGCTCACCCTCATTTATTCCAGGGGCGGCACCGCTGAAGATAAGGGCGAATTCAGTATCAGCAATTCCAACGCGATTGGTGTTGCCGCGGGCTGCGGCGGAAGCGCGACTTCCGCTACGGTCGACGTCAAAATCGATACCCAATCCATAAGCGACTTCGCTTTCACCGAAAACGGCGGTTATGTTTCCGCCGGGACTTATTCCGAAGAGGACGGCGGCATCGCCATCGATACGAGCACCGTTGCCGGAAGAAAGTGGTATACCACCAACGGAGCGCTGTCCCTCACCAGTAACACCAACGTCTATACCATCAACGAGTATCTGCTCAACACAAGCGAGAATTCCAACTACGCTACATACTTCGGCTGGAAAGTTTACACCGCCGGAAAGACGGTCAACGACGACATCAAGGCCGGCCTCGCCTCCTTCAAGAGTGAGGTTGCGGGCGCGGGCACCGGTATGGCGGACGCGTTTGAAACTTTCTTCGGTATGTCCAGCGACGACAATATGTGGCAGGTCGTGAAGCCATCTGCTTCCGGCAGTCTGCTTTCCGGACAGACTCCCGTTAACGTTTATATCGGGGGCGCGGGCGTGCGCGTACTATATATAATGACGCTCGACCAGGCGGGCAACGCCAACTTCAGCGTTTATTATCTGTTTGTTGACCCCACGTCCTATAAGATGACGTTTGAGATTCCCGCCGACTACACCGAGAAGTTCTCGGCACTCGGCAACGTGACCTTTGAAGCATCCGATTTCGTCAGCCACGAAGTCACGCTGACTTTCAAACGCGGTCAGAACATCGCCGTTACCGTCAACGGTCTGCCCACCGGCTATGTGCCTTACACCATCAGCAAGTTCATAGGCGAACAGGTCGTCAAGTTCTATGACCAGAACCTGGTAGACCCCCGCGGAACGTCTTACGGTATCAACGGCTTTATCAAAGAAAACATAACTTGTCCCGACGGTGACTTCGCCGGCGGTTCGACCATTGCTTTCGTGCTCGACCAGGCAGAGAACCTCGGTATGATAGGTTCCACGGGCAGCGACATCGGTCTCAGATTCACTTTCCGTAAAAACGTCGAACTTACCACCGTTACCAACATCGAGTACAACGGTTACAAAGTCACCGAAAAGACTCACGTCATCAACGCAACCAGCGCCGCCGATTTCTCCGATCAGGACGAGACCGCAGTCCGTGAGGCCGCTTACGGAATGATAAAGTGGTCCGGTGACGGGCTTGTCGACGGGCTCCCCATCAATGCCGGCAGTTACAAAACCACCCAAGGCGTGGACTTCAGCGAACAGCCCTATTACATCTCCAACAATATCGTCGAGATTTCGCTCAACATCACCAAACGTACGGTCAATCTGAGCGGCAGTCTGGGCGACTGGAGCGACGGCACTTACGGCGATATAAAGAAAGCGGCGTTTGACGCTCTCACCGACTCTGCGCTCGGAGCGCTTTCCGTGACCGCCGTCGCAGGCGTCGCGGACCTCGGGCAGGATAACGGCAAGACGCTTGCGGAGATAATTTCCGGCAGCGGATACATAAACGTCAACGGCAACGCCGTCGGCAGCGAAGCCTACAACGCGCTCTTCTCTCAGGCGGGCAACCTCAATGCGGGAAGTTACACCTTCGCGTTCAATTCCGTCTGCACAGCGGACAACTACACCTTCACCGCAGGTAAGTCCTTCAACGTGGCACAGAGAGCCCTCGAGGTGTCTGTCAGCGGCGGAAAGACCTACGGCAGCCCCGACGGTGACGTCACGCTCGGTATTTCCGGAGAGGACGCGCTCTACGGCGACAGCATCAATGTCGTGTTCCCCGGTCTGTCTATCGAGGGACTGTATGTGACTCTCGGCGCGGGTTCCGCCAGCGCGCGTAACTATGTGTACGAGAATCAGGGCACTACCAACTACACCAACGCAGGCACCTACGCGTTTACCGCACTCAATGTTCCCGGCGCGAATCTTTCCAAGAACTTCACGCTCGTAATCAAAGAGGGCAGCGTATTCGTCGTCAGTCCCCTTGACGTGTACATCATTCCCGATTCGGGACAGACGATAACCACGCTCGAGGGTTACAACATCACTTACAAATATTTCGACAAACAGTCGGGTGGCAAGCAGATTACCGACAGCACCATCGTGCCGCAGATTAAGGCGGGCTCTTTCGTCGTGGACGGAGAGTTCACCAGCGGCGTAACGGTGTACAACATCAAAGTCGGCACCGAATTCTCGCTGGTTGACCCCGAAAACGCCAACCTCGTGCTCCACACCGTTATCGACGGTATAACCGTGACGCTCGATTACGACTGGTCCAAGACCGTCATCACCGTAACGTTCGCCGCAGGCAAGGCCCCCGTGGCGACCTATAAGGTGAACTTCAACAACACTCTCCTCAATTACGACGAGAGCGTGTTCTCTTTCTCGTACTCCGTCGGCGGAGCGGCGGCGACGCCCGGACTGCCCGAAGGCTTCACCATTTCGTGGACCGGCGGCAAACTCGTCGGGTATGACGCTCATACCGCGACCGCAGGTCAGACCTTTGCTGTCGAACTGGAGGGTATCAGTCTTATGAACGGCGACAACCCCGCCGACGACACGTACTCCGTGGTCGTCAGCGCGAACGTCTCCGTCGATTATCTCCACGTCACGCTCACGCCCGAGTTTGACGGCACCACCAAGGTTTACGGAGCGGAAGACAGTTGGTCCTATTCCGTCAAACCCTCCGTTGCCGGCGGACTCACTCTCGTCGACGACGGTTTCCTCAGCGGGCTTACCTTCGACGGCGAACTCGGCAGAGCGCTTTACAATGCCGGCGGCTTTGTGCGCGCAGGCAGGTTCGACGACTGCGTGAACGCGCTTCTCGGTGAAGGTGAGTACTACGCCGCATACACGGTTTCCTCCTACACCTGCAGCGACAGCAGCGTCAGAGTGGATGAAATCGCCACGGAAGCACTCAAGGACATCCGTTTCGATATCACGCCCCTCAACATCACCATCGACAATGTCACCGCGACGGGTATGAACAAACCCGTTCCCACCGGCGACGCAAACGTCCCGTACACAGACAATCCCTTCGTGATAGGAAATATGATTGCGGGCGACGATGTGTATATCGCGTACACTTCCGCGGTCTACGTAAAGAAAGCGGTTGAAGGTGTCAGACCTGAATTCACCGAGAATGAACTCAAGGGCCTCGATGGTGATATAGGCGACCTCGACATTCAGATTTCCGGCCTGAAACTCGCGGGTGCCGACGCGGCGAACTATGTGCTTTCCGGTGTCATAGCGGGTGACGGATACATCTTCGAAATCGTTGGCGAAGGCGGCGACTTCAAGATTATCGCGCGCAAGTTCTCCGGTATCACTTCGGGAGACGTCGTCGTCAACAAGGTTTACGACGCGACTCCCACCCTCACCGAGGACAACTTCACCATTATGGGTGCTCTGAAGACTATCAGCGACACCTTCGATTCCTTCACCATTCTCGGCAGACGTTACGGTAAGTATGATTACAGGATGCAACTCCGCACCGACGATGCCGGCACCTATTCCGTCGAGACGGCGTTCTTCGTGGAAGGCCTCAGCGCGATTTCTTTCGAAGTTCCCGGCGAGAACTCCGACTTTGCGGTCGGCGATTGGAACTACAACGGTAAAGACGGCGTCGTCATAGTGGTCTACAGAACCCAGGCCACCATCGAGAAATACGCTCTCGGAATCGACGAAGTCAAGATAAGCGCAAGTTACACCGAGCGTTATTACAACGGCACCAGCGTTGTCGGGTTCACTTTTGCCTGGGCCGACGGCGCCGATACCTCGATATTCACCAACGCAGAACTCACCAACCTCAGATTGCGCGCAAACTTCACCCTCAACGGTAAGGACGCCGCGACTTATACCGGAATCAATGTCAGCGGGTTCACCTACAACGCGTCTTCCAACTTTGCGCCCTCTTTCTCCGACGCGGAGATAGCGGCGGCGCTCAGCGGCATCGAGACCACAATCAAACCCATTCCCATTGAAGTGAGTTTCGCGTTTGTTGCAAAGGAATACGGTTCGGCAACCACCGAACTCGACGGAAGTTACAGCAAAACCATCGCGAGCGAGTATCGCTTCGACGGTTGGGAAGACGAACTCAGGAACATCACGATTGTCGCCGGCGACGCAACCTTCACCTATTGGCAGGGTAGCCTTGCCGAAGGCAGTGCGTATCCTTACGTGCAATATGACGAAAGCGGCAACGTGCGTCTGCACGACATCAAGTATGAAAACGTGACGTTCAGCGCGAGCGAAGGCGTTGTGCTCGACAACTACACCTTCGCGGGCAACGCGCTCTCCGCGGGCAGCGAGGGCGTCATAGAGGCGGTTGCGGAACTCAATCCCAAGACGCTCGTGTTCAACACCGGCTACTTCCTCGACGTGACCAAACAGTATGACGGCACCAAAGACGCCAACGCAACCCTCAGGGACAAGATAAAAGACATCAACGCCGTGTTCAATAACGGTCTTGTCGGCGACGACGGCAACAGCCTCGACATCAACTTCAGCGCTTCCTTCGACAACCTCAATGCAGGCGACGGCAGGAACATAACGATGAGCGGCATCGCTCTCGTGGCAAAGGACGAGGCGAACGCTCACATCGCCAAGAGTTATGCGTTGACCAACAGTTCCGTTACCATTCAGGGCTGCACCATAACCAAGGCTCCTCTGACGGTTGTGTTCACGCTTCCCACCAAGCAGTACGACGGCACCGTGTTCGTCGACAGCGTCAGCGGCGCGGTCTATTACGAGTTGAGCGGATTTGCCGTTGACGGCGATAAAAACGCTTACGTCGTCACTTTCCTCGCGGCGGGTTACAACAGCGTGAATGCGGGAGATTCCGTTGAAGGTATCTTCATCGGCGTCCAACTCGCCGCCAGAAACGGCTCCAACCCCAACTATTACCTCGTTGACGCCGAGGGCAAGGAACTCGTGACGAAGAACTACACTCAGGTGGGCGAGGACGGTGACGGCGTCGTTGCCAGATACGCTACCGCGGGTAAATACACCTACCTCAAGGAAAGCGCGACCGGCACGGCATACACCGTAATCTCGGCTTTCGGCAAGATTGAAAAGAGAGTTTACGAAGTGACCGTCGAAGGCACTATATCCAAGCAGTTCGACAACACCGACGTGTTCTCCGACGCGGGTTCGCTCACGCTCAAGGTCGAAGACGAAGGCATCGATTTGAGCGGAATCACCATTACGGGCGTCAAGTTCGCGACCGTGAACGTCGGCAACGACATCACCGTCGTCATAACTCTCTCGTACACCGGTGACAATCCCAACTATACGATAAACGAAACCGCAACCGCAAAGGGCTCCATCACCGCAAGAACTCTCACCGTTTCCGTCGGCGACGGCGCAGACTTCGTGTACGGCTTCGGCGGCAACGAGCCCGATTACTCGTCGGCGCTCGTTTATACGCTGACCATAGGTGAAGCGGCTTACGACGTTGCGGTTATCGGCGGCAAGGCGTATATGACCGAAGAGGGCTACAAGGCTCTCGCCGGTGCGGACGCCGTGCTTCCCGTCGATACCACCACCGTCGGTGACGTCACTTACTACGCACTCAACGGCAACGTCGGCGCTGTGACTCTCAACTCCGACGCATTCAAGAAAGTCAACGGCAAGTGGGCAGACGCAGGTTCTTATGCGGTCAAGTCCGTTTCGGGTGTGGCGGACAACTTCGTGTTCGCACTCGCGGCGGACCAGAACGTCGAAATCAAGCAGGCCCAACTCACCGTCTCCGCAAAGGGTGATTACGAATACGTCATTGATACCGCAATCGCCGACCTCGAAGCGCTTGTGCTCAGAGAGTTGGTCTACAGCGGCATCGCCAACGGCGATACCGTTGCGGCGGCAGTAAGCGGCATAACCGTCTCCTTCGGAGACCTCGTCGGTGACGCCACCCCCGCCCCCGCAAGCGAATTCGCGATAACTCTCGGCACGGCAAACGTCGTCTCCAAGAACTACACGGTCAGCGTGGGCGAAGGCAACAAGGTTATCGTCAGGTTGCCCGCGCTCTCCGTTTCCGCAAAGAGCGGACAGAGCAGCGTCTATGACGGTGCCAACAAACTCGACGACGTCAACTTCCTCGCGGACCTTGTCAATTACGTTACCGCAGGCGTCAAGAAGGAATACTCCTTCGAGGTCGTCGGAGACATCGCCGAAGTCAAGAATGCGGGTTCCTATACCATCGCTATCAAAGTGACCTGCAAATACACCGGTCTCGAGGGGTATGCGGCGGATAACGGCGCTTACGTCACTACCGCCACCGTCTCCGTCGCTTACGACGTGAACAAGGCGACGCTCAATATCTCGCGCAGCGGTAAGGTCAGCACGATTTACTTCAATGCCGCCGAACAGAAACTCACCGATTACGCCGAATTCTTCGCGTTTGAAGGTGCGGTCGCCGGTGAAGAACAGGCAATGCTCGAGGCTCTTGCGACTTCCGCGAGATACAACGGCAAAGAGACGTTCAGGAACGCGGGCGCGTACGACGTGGCTCTCAATGCAGCGGACGGTGTGTTTGCAAACTACAACGTCACTTCTGCCGTGACCCTGCTTAACGTCAAGAAGGCTCCCGTCAACGTCAACGGTACCGTGAGCGAAGGCGACATCGGTTCCGACGTTGCGTTCGGCGTGACCGTCACGGGTATCGTTCCCGCGGCGGGTTGCCCCGTCGACGCGGCGACTGTCGGCAAACTCCGCACCACCGTTACGTACACCTCCGGTGCGGTTCCCGTTCCTCAGATTACTACGGCGGGCATCTATAACTACGTTATCACTCTGTCCGACTCCAATTACGAAATCGTGTCCGGCGGCACTCTCGGCGCCAGCGGCACCGTGACCGTCACCGTCAAGGTCGTCACCGAAACCGACGAGAGCGCGGACAAGAAAGCGGAAGTCGTCTTCGATACCCCGCAGACCAAGAACTGGGTTCTCACCTCTTACGAGATGGCCGAGAGCAACAGCACTTACATCTCCTACAGCAACGCGGTGTCGCAACTTGCGGTCGCCGGGCAGACCGTCGAAATCGGCGGCGTCGTCAGGCTCGAACTGAGCAGCGGCACCACCACCATCAACGCCACCACCACAGGCAAACTCGGCGAGACGGTTGAGATTTCCGTCAAGTTGCCGTCCGCGCTCAGCAGCGGCACCAGCGGCTACGTCATCTACGAGCGTCAGAAAGACGGTTCTCTCAAAGAGATTACGGATTACGTGGTCAACGACGGTTACTTCACCTACAACAGCGACCTCATCTCCGACCTCGTGTTCGTGAGAATAGTCGGCAGCGGTGTGCCGTTCTGGATTTGGATTCTCGTTGCGGTGCTTGCGGCGCTTATAATCCTCGCAATCATCCTTGCGGCGTTCATCGGACGTAAGGACCGCTCCAACACTCCTCCTGCGGCTCCTCCCGCCGAGCCCACCGTCGAAGAAGAAGCCCCCGTCTCCCACGACGGAGCACTTCCCGCCGCGGACGTTGACATCGATATTCCGGACGCCCCCGCGCACATAGGCGGCGGCGACAGACCTCCGCTTATCGGCAACAGATAAGGCTAGTCGGAACGAGTACCGAATGACGCACCCCTGCGATGACGCAGGGGTGCTTTTTCTTTTCGGACAAAACGTATTTGCCGTTCGGTATGCGTGGCAGGCGAAAGTCGCGGGCGGAAAACAACGGTTCGGAGCGGAGAAAACCGCATATTTGATTTTTAACTTAATAAAACCTCTGTTTTTTCAAAAAATGTCCGTAGCGGTCCTAAATTTAAGCACGCAATATTATTGTTGCAACACTAACCGTACAAGTGTATAATATTATCAACACTATAGGGAGGAAATTATAATGAAAGTGGCAGTCGGTTGCGACCACGGCGGTATTGTGCTCAAGAAGAGCGTTGTGGACACTCTGGAGGCGCTCGGCGCGACGGTGGAGGACCTCGGCACTTATGACGAGTCTTCCGTCGATTATCCCGTTTACGGGCTCAAGGTGGCTGAGGCGGTGGCTTCGGGGCAGTGCGATTGCGGCGTCATTATGTGCGGCACGGGAATCGGCATTTCCATTGCCGCAAACAAAGTCAAAGGTATTCGCGCGGCGGTGGTCACCAACGATTATATGGCGGAAATGACCAAGCGTCACAACAATGCGAACATTATTTCTCTCGGCGGCAGGGTGGTTACGCCCGAGCAGGCGGCGTCTATCGTCAGAACTTGGTTTACGTCCGAGTACGAAGGCGGCAGACATCAGCGCAGGCTGGACATCATCGCCGAAGCCGAGGACAAGAATTTCAAGTGAGCGCAAGCGATGATTGAAGAAATCCTGAAAGAGATTGCGGACGCGGAGGCACTTGCCGAAGAAAAGCGCAGGGACGCTTTTCAGAAAGGCAAAGGAATAGTGCAGGACGCGGAAGCGCGTGCGGACAAAATGAGACGCGATGCCGCCGTGCAGTGCAAGGCGGAGGCTAAAGCCGCGCTTGCCGCGGCGGAAGAAAAGGCGCGTGTCCGCCGCACGGAAATTCTCGCCGAGGGCGAGGAAGCGGCGGCGTCTCTCGAAGCCTCCCGCAAGGAACAAATCGAAAAGGTTGCCGATGACATTCTTGCCGAGTTTGTAAGGAAATACGGTTGATTTATGATTGTTGAGATGAAGAAGTTGGTGCTTCTCGGGCACCGCTCCGACAGGCATAAACTCTTCGAGGCTCTGCACAAGAGCAAAATGGTGGAGATAGCGTCCGCCGAAGAGTACCCCTGCACCGAAAGGCTCGACAACACGGCAAAAACCGAGAAATTCCGCGAGAAAACCGCCCGTCTGGACGCGGTTTTCGCTTTTCTTAAGGAAGAGGGGCGCACAGCCGACAGGCTCGTCAAGAAAACCCGCAAGGACGAAAATCCTTTCACTTACGACGCGCCCAAGAAAAATCCTCTCGCGCCCTCCGTCGTGCGTATAAAGTACGACGAGTTTATGGACATCAGCACGCGGGAGACCGATTTGCTTTACAAGGTCGATGAAATCGAGGAGATGATTTCGCAGCAGAACGAACTCGTCGCCCGCAGAAACAAACTCCTCGGCGAAATCGAGCGCATTTCTCTTTATTCCACCACGGAAACGCCGTTTTCGGCTTATGTCGGCACGGAAACCACAGCCGCGTTTCTCGGATACGTCCCTTCCGTGCAGCGAACGGCAATAGAGGAACTTCGGAGCAGATTCGACGACTGCGCCGTGTTCGAGGTGTACGAAACCGCCAAAGTGCTCCCCGTGGCGGTCGCGGTTACGAAAGAAAGGGCGGACGAAATCGTTTCCGCGCTGCAGGACCTCGACTTTACGCGGTGCACCTACAACGACGCTCTCACCCCCGCACAGGCTGCGGATAAGGCGAGGGAGGAGATTGCCGCAATCGACGAAGAAAAACGCGAGTTGCTGAAGCGCGCTCTGGAAAAGAAAAGCGCGCTCACGGATTTAAGGATACTATACGACTATTATCTGTACGAGATTCAGAAATACGAAGCCCTCGACACGTTCGCGGCAACCGAACGCAGTTTTGTTATGGAAGCGTGGTATCCCGCCGAGCAGGAGGAGAGGATAGCCGCAATTCTCGACGGCGTTTCCGCCGCAATAGTCTACGAATTCCGCGAACCGCGCGAGGACGAAGTCGTCCCCACGCTCATACGGTCAAACAAGATAGTCGCGCCTTACGAGGACGTGACGAATATGTACAGTATCCCCAACTACCGCGAGGATATAGACCCCAATCCCATTATGGCGTTCTTCTATTTCCTCTTTTTCGGCATTATGATTGCCGACGCGGGCTACGGCATACTGCTGGCCGTGGGTGGATTCCTGCTTTACAAACTCAAAAAGCCCGTTCCCGGCAAAGGTCGTTTGCTTCTCATCGTCGGTATGGGCGGCATTTCGACGGTGATATGGGGAATACTGTTCGGCGGCTGGTTCGGGCTCACTCTCGGGGAGGGCAGTTTCCTTGCTTCGATAAGGTGGTTCAGCCCGATAGATAACCCGATACTTATGCTGGTGCTGTGCCTCGGGCTCGGCGTGTTGCAGATTATAGTCGGTATGATTGTTTCCGCAATCAACAAAATCAGGCTTCACCGCGTCGCCGACGCCGTCTGCGAAGATATTTCGTGGGTGGTGGCAATCGCGGGTATAGGTATGCTCGCCGCAGCGCTGCTCTTTGTGAAGAACGACGGTCTGAAGTATGCGGGTATAGCGTTCATCGCCCTGGGGCTCGGTGTGCTCGTGCTCGGCAACGGCAGAAAGAAAAAGGGCGTCAAGGGCAAAATTCTGGGGGCGGTCACCGGCATAGGCAAACTTTACGGCGGCGTCAATCTGCTTTCCGACGTGCTCAGTTATTCCCGCCTTTTCGGGCTCAGTCTGTCGGGCAGCGTCGTTGCGCTCGTCGTCAATCAGATATGCACGACGCTTATGGACCTGCTGCCTTCGATAGGCGGTCTGCCCGTGATAGGCGTCATCGTGTCAATCCCCGTTTTTATGGTGGGACACCTGTTCAATATAGGAATTTCCACCCTCGGGGCGTACGTGCATAACTGCCGTCTGCAGTACATCGAATTTTACGGCAAATTTTACACCGGTTCGGGACATATGTTTATCCCCTACGGGTCTGTAGCAAAATACACTTACGTTGATATGCAGGAGGTAACAAAATGACTATAGGTACCGTTCTTGGTATGCTCGGAGCGGCGTGCGCGGCTCTGTTTGCGGGCATAGGCTCGGCAATCGGCGTCGGCATAGCGGGCAAAGCGGCGGCGGGCGTCACGGCGGAGGACCCCGATAAGTTCTCCAAGGTGCTCGTGCTTCAGTTGCTCCCCGGCACGCAGGGCATTTACGGTCTGCTTACCGCGTTCCTCGCGTTTATGCAACTCGGGTTGTTCGGCGACATCGCGCAACTCAGCACTGCGGCGGGGCTTACGCTGTTTGCGGCGTGCCTGCCCGTTGCTTTCGTCGGTCTGCTCAGCGCAATCTATCAGGCAAAAGTCGCGGTCAGCGGTATAGCGATGGTCGCCAAACGCCCCGAAGAGAGCGGCAAGGCAATCATACTCACCGTTATGGTCGAGACCTACGCGGTTCTTGCGCTGCTGGTGTCGCTGCTGGCGGTGATGATTCCCGATTACGCGGCAATCGGAGCGTAATATGTCCAAGGAAGCCATAATCGAAAGAATACTGTCCGACGCCGACGCGCAGGCGAGGGCGGCAATCGAGGAAGCCGAAAACAAAGCGGCGGAAATCCTCGCCGTCGCCGAAAAACAGTGCGACAGTTACCGCAGGAAAGTCGCGGCCGACACCGCACGCGCGGTGGAGGACGTAGCCGCCCGTGCCGAAGTGGTGGCGGGGCTTGACGCGGGCAAACTGATGCTTGCGGCAAAGGCGGATATCCTCGACAGGGTGTACGCTATGGCTCTCGAAAAAGCGCGCGCGCTGGACAAGAAGACCTATCGCAAAGTGGTTGAAGGTATGCTGCAATGCGCAGAAAACGGGGATAAAGTGATTGTTTCCGAGCGTGAACGCGGCATTGTGACCAAAAATATGGTTGCGGAGGTCGCAAAAAGCAAGAATATAAAACTCACCCTCTCCTCCGAAAAGGGGGCTTTCGACGGGGGTATTATCCTCACTTCCGACGGCGTGGACAAGAATCTCACGTTGGAGACGGAGTTCGCGCTCCTGCGCACCGAGACGGAAGCGGAGACGGCAAAGAAACTGTTCGGTTGATATGTCTGACAAGTTCCTCTTTCACAACGCCCGCATAAAGGCAATGGAAAGCCGATTGCTCGGCCCTCAGCAACTCGCAAGACTTGCCGAGGCGTCATCTGCCGCGGAAGTGAGAAAGATTCTCGGCGAAACGGGCTTCGGCTCTTCCGCCACGGGTGAGAATCTCGGGGTGGACAAACTTGTCGACGCCGAGGAGAGGGCGGCTCTCGCATTGCTCAAGGAATTCAACGAGGGCGGCGTGCTTACCGCTTTTCTGCTCGAGGCGGACTACCTCAACCTCAAAGCGTTGCTCAAGGCAGCGGCTACCGGCGAAAGGAATCCCGTTTTGGGCGAGGAAGGAGTGGTGTCGCTCGACGATTTGCGCGCGGCGGCGGAAGGCGACGTGCGTTTCATAAGGCCGTTTATGGCGGAGGCGGTGCGTGCGGTGGAGAAACTGGCGGCGGAGAACAGGCTTACTCCCCACGGTATCGATTGCATCGTCGACAAGGCGATGTTCCGCGACATAGCCGCCACCGCAAAAAAGGGCGGGAAGGAAATCGCGGAATATTTCGCGCTCAAAACCGACTGCGTCAACATAACGACTTTTCTCCGCTGCAAAAGGTGGGGACTGAGTGAAAAACTGTTCGAGGAAAATTTCGTCGAGGGGGGCACCCTGGGCGCGGAATTTTTCCTTGAAGCATACGAGGGGACGGAGGAAGCCTTCTGCGAAAAACTCCGTTACACGGCGTTTGCGGACATAGCGGAAAAAGCGACGGAGGGGAACGGTCTGACCGCGCTGGAAAGAGCGGTGGACGAAAAACTCGTCGCAAAATGGCGGCGGAACAAGGACGATATGTTCTCCGCCGCGCCCGTCGTGGCGTTCTGTCTCACGAAAACGGCGGAAGCGCGCGCCGTCAAACTCATTTACGCGGGAGTAAAGAACAACGTCGACCCGCGGCTGATTAAAGAAAGGATGCGTGACATTTATGGTGCGTGAAGGCATTGCGGTGGTGGGAGACAAGGATTCCGTCCTCGCGTTCAAGGCGATAGGGCTGGACGTCTTTCCCGTCGAGGGTGAAATGGAGGCGCGCGAAAAGGTGCGCAATCTGGCGCGCACTTATTCCGTCATTTTCATCACGGACACCATAGCGGGACAGATTGAATCCCTGATTGCCCGTTACAAGACGCGTCCCTATCCCGTGGTCGTTCCCATTCCCTCCGCCGAAGGCAATTCGGGGTTCGGAATGAAAGGTATAAAAGCCGACGTCGAGAAAGCAATCGGCGCGGATATTCTGTTTGATAGAGAGGACAAGTGATGCAAGTCGGAAAGATTGTCAAGGTTTCCGGTCCGTTGATTGTCGCCGAGGGTATGGGCGACAGCAAAATCAACGACGTTGTGCGCGTCAGCGACAAGCAACTCATCGGAGAAATAATCGAACTGAGAGGCGACCTCGCCTCCATTCAGGTATACGAGGAGACGGGCGGTCTCGGCCCCGGCGAAAACGTCTATTCCACAGGCGCGCCGCTTTCCGTCGAACTTGCCCCCGGTCTTATCGAAAGCATTTTCGACGGCATACAACGCCCGCTTTCGAAGATGCGCGCACTCTCCGGCGACCGTATTGCCCGAGGCGTATCGGCACCTGCCATAGACCACGAAAAGAAATGGGATTTCGTGCCTTCGGTCAAGAAGGGCGATAAAGTTACGGCGGGCAACGTGCTCGGTACGGTGCAGGAAAACGTCCTGGTTCTTCACAAAATAATGGTGCCTTTCGGTGTTGAGGGTACCGTAAAAGAGATAAAGAAGGGCAGTTTCAACATAGAAGAGACCGTTGCCGTCGTGGCAACCGCGGACGGTGACAGGGAAGTGTGTATGCTGCAGAAGTGGCCCGTCCGAAAGGGCAGACCGTACGCCGAGAAACTCGCTCCCCGCGCCCCTCTCGTCACGGGACAACGCGTCATCGACACCCTGTTCCCCATTGCCAAGGGCGGCGTTGCGGCGGTGCCCGGTCCGTTCGGCAGCGGCAAGACGGTCGTGCAGCACCAACTTGCCAAGTGGGCGGACGCGGATATAATCGTGTACATCGGTTGCGGCGAACGCGGCAACGAAATGACGGACGTTCTCAACGAGTTCCCCGAACTCGTCGACCCCCACAGCGGTCAGCCGCTGATGAAACGCACGGTGCTTATCGCCAACACTTCCGATATGCCCGTTGCGGCGCGTGAAGCCTCCATTTACACGGGTATAACCATTGCGGAATATTTCCGCGATATGGGATATTCCGTCGCGATTATGGCCGACTCCACGTCGCGTTGGGCAGAGGCGCTCAGGGAAATGAGCGGACGTCTCGAGGAAATGCCCGGCGAAGAGGGTTATCCCGCCTATCTTTCCTCCCGTCTTGCGGAGTTCTACGAAAGGGCGGGGCTCGTCAAGGTGCTGGGAGGCAACGGCGCGGAAGGCTCCATAACCGCAATCGGCGCGGTGTCGCCCCCCGGCGGCGACCTCTCCGAACCTGTGGTGCAGAGCACTCTGCGCATAGTCAAGGTATTCTGGGGATTGTCGGCTTCGCTCGCCTACAAGCGCCATTTCCCCGCCGTCGACTGGCTGGCGAGTTATTCGCTTTATGCCGACCGTCTCGCCGACTGGTACGCCGACAACGTGGGCGACGAATGGCTTTCGTTGCGCTCCACTGCTATGAGAATACTTCAGGAAGAAGCCTCGCTCGACGAAATAGTCAGACTTGTGGGTATGGACGCGCTTTCTCCCGACGACCGACTCACTATGGAGACGGCCAAGTCGATAAGAGAGGACTATCTCCATCAGAACGCATTCCACGAAGTGGACACCTATTCCTCTCTCGAAAAGCAGGAAAAAATGCTCGGCGCAATTCTCACGTTCCACCGCCTTGCGGGCGACGCGCTCGACAAGAACGTGGACATCGAGGATATCGTCGACCTGCCCGTGCGCGAGCAAATCGGCAGGGCGAAATACATTCCCGAGGAAGAATCCTACAAATTCGACGACCTGACGGCGGAGATTAAAAAGGAGATTTTCTCACTCTCCGACGAAGGAGGTATGTGATGCTTAAGGAATACAGAACCATACGGGAAGTCGTCGGTCCTCTTATGCTCGTCGAGGGCGTGGAGGGCGTCAAGTACGACGAACTCGTGGAGATAAGGCAGGAGAACGGCGAAGTCCGAAGCGGCAAGGTGCTCGAAGTCAACCGCGACAAGGCCCTCGTGCAGTTGTTCGAGCCCGCTCAGGGCATAAAGATGTCCACGGCGAAAGCGCGTTTTCTCGGCAGAAGCATAGAACTTGCCGTGTCCGAGGATATGCTGGGCAGGGTATTCGACGGTATGGGACGTCCGCGCGACGGCGGCGCGCCTATCATTCCCGAAGCCAGACTCGACATCAACGGGCAGCCCATAAATCCCGTTGCGCGCGATTATCCCAACGAATTCATTCAGACGGGAATCAGCGCAATCGACGGGCTTAACACCCTCGTTCGCGGGCAGAAACTTCCCGTGTTCTCTATGTCGGGTTTGCCCCACGCGGAACTTGCGGCGCAGATTGCGCGTCAGGCGAAGGTGCGAGGCTCGGACAGCAAGTTCGCAGTCGTGTTCGCCGCAGTCGGTATCACGTTCGAGGAAGCGGATTTCTTCATTTCGGACTTCAGGCGCACGGGAGCCATAGAACGTGCGGTGATGTTCGTCAACCTCGCGAACGACCCCGCAGTCGAACGTATAGCCACCCCTCGAATGGCGCTCACCGCCGCGGAATATCTGGCGTTCGAGAAAGATATGCACGTGCTGGTCATCACGACGGACATAACCAACTATGCCGAAGCGCTCCGCGAAGTGTCCGCCGCCCGCAAGGAAGTGCCCGGCAGGCGCGGTTATCCCGGCTATCTGTACACCGACCTTGCGTCTATGTACGAAAGAGCGGGGCGTATCGTCGGCAAGAAAGGGTCTATCACTCAGATTCCTATTCTCACTATGCCAGAGGACGACAAGACCCACCCCATACCGGACCTTACCGGTTACATCACGGAAGGGCAGATTATGCTTTCCCGCGAACTTTACAAGAAAGGTCTCACGCCCCCGATAGACGTTTTGCCTTCGCTCAGCCGCCTCAAGGACAAGGGAATAGGCGCGGGCAAGACGCGCGAGGACCACGCCGACACGATGAACCAGTTGTTCAGCGCTTATGCGCAGGGCAAGGAAGCCAAGGAACTCAGTTCCATTCTCGGCGAAGCCGCGCTTACCGAAGTGGACAAGAAATACGCGCGGTTTGCCGAGGAATTCGAAAAAAGATACGTCTCGCAGGGATTCCAGACCGACCGCACCATAGAGGAGACCCTCGACCTCGGCTGGAATTTGCTTGCGATGCTGCCGCGCAGCGAACTGAAGCGTATACGCGACGCGTATCTCGACAAGTATCTCAAGACCACCGTCGCGGAATAGCCTCGCGGCTCAAGCGGAGAATGTATGGCGAAACTCAACGTTAATCCCACGCGTATGGAACTCAGGCGGCTCAAGGCCCGCCTCAAGACCGCCACCCGCGGACACAAACTGCTGAAGGACAAATCCGACGAGATGATAAGGCAGTTTATGTTGCTCATACGCGAAAACAAGCGTCTGCGCGAAGAGGTGGAGCGCGAACTTTCCGTCGCGCTCAAGGAGTTTATGCTCGCGCGCGCGGTGACGGGGGATACCGTCATAGAGGAGGCTCTCGCAATGCCGTCCGTGAAAGCCGAACTCAACACCTCGGAAAAGAACGTGATGAGCGTCAAAGTGCCTTGCCTGGGAGTTGTGGAAAGAGAAAAAAAGGACCTCTATCCCTATTCGTTCGCCACGGTTACGGCGGAACTGGACAGTTCCATCGCTTCCCTGTCCACGTTGCTCGGAAAGATGTTGAAACTCGCGGAAGTGGAGAAGTCCTGCAATATGCTTGCCGACGAAATCGAGAAAAACCGTCGCAGGGTCAATGCGCTCGAATACGTTATGATTCCTCAACTCGAGGAGACGATAAAGTACATCACGATGAAACTGGACGAAAACGAGAGAAGTTCGACGATACGCCTGATGAAAGTCAAGTCGATGATAGAGAACCGCTGAGAGGTCGCCGAAAATCATTCGCAACAAAGCAAAATCCGCCGTCGGGCGGATTTTATTTGTCTCCGACGTTTTGCGAAGGTTTGCGCATAACGAAGTTCACGAGGGTTGTTCCCTCCCGTTCGACCGTGTTTTCACGCACTACCGCATAGCCGCGCTGTCGGAAAAACGGTTTTGCGGTTATCGACGCGTGAGTAACGACGTCACCGTCTGCGAAAGGCTCGAGTCTGTCGCAGAGAAGGGAAGCGATTCCCCGCCGCTGATAATCCTTGTGGACGTAAAGCCTGTCGAGATACCCTGCGGGGTCGATGTCGCCGAAGCCCACGACCTTTCCGTCGAGAACCGCTACCACGGCACGGTGTCCCGTGAACGAGCGCTCCCACCTTTCGCGGTCGTCTGCCGAGCGCGCCCAGACGCGCAACTGTTCGGGCGAGTAGTCTTTTGCGTTCACGTTCAGTACCGTTTCCGAAAATAGACGCGCCGTCGCTTCGCAGTACGAAGAGTCGTAATCGACGATGTTTATATCGCTTTTTTGGTGCTCGGAGCAAGGGTGAGAGTCCCCTTGCGCAGGGCAAGGGAAGCCGCACCCGCAGTAGTGCTGACGGTAAAGGCCGAATTCCTTGCACAGCCTGACGGAAGTGAGATAACCGTCGCGTTTCTTGAAGTCGGAGTCCAGGTACACCACGTCGTATCTGTCCGCCGCAGCCCGTCCCGCGGCGTTTATGCGCGGCGCGTTCTTTCTGGGGCTTACGGTGAGGGTGGTCGCAAAAGCGTCGAATTCGTCGCGGTGTGCGGCTAGATATTCCGCCGTTGCGTCAAGGCGCAGGGCGAAGCAGACGTCGCAACGCGCTCCGCCCTCGGGCAGACTTTCCTTGCCGCGGACCGCGGAAAGAAATTCCGCCTCCGATTGCGGAGGAACGATTAGTTTGACTTGAGGAAAATGCTCCAAAAGCGACTTGAGCGTGTCGAGACGTTTAATAAACTCCGTTTTCGGCAAAATATTGGGGTTGTGGTAAAACAGTGTCACGTCGAAATGCGGAGTGACCGCGGGCAATACCCCAGCGGCGCAGGGACCGCAACACACGTGCAGAAGCAGGCGCTTCCCGCGCCCTGTCTCCCTGATTCGTTTTATCCTTTCGTCCACTGTTTCCACGGCGTTATGATAACACTTCGCGGGCGGTTTTACAACACGGCGGCACTTTTCATATTGCACTTTTTACGCCGCGGTATTGAGGGCGCGCGCGCGTTGTGGTATACTTACAGGGCAAAGCGAGGTCTTTATGAGCGATATTATCCTTAAAGCGCAGGGGCTCACCAAGGTCTATTCCACCGATTCCGTGCGGACGGAAGTCCTCAAGGGAGTAGACGTCGAGGTGCACGACGGCGAATTCGTCGCCGTGGTGGGCGAGTCGGGGTCCGGCAAATCCACCCTGCTTTATCTTCTGGCGGGCATAGACAAGCCCACCGACGGTACGGTCGAACTTCTCGGCAGGAATCTGGCGAAAACCGGCGACGAGGAACTTGCCGCAATGCGCAGGCGCGAAGTGTCTTTCGTCTATCAGTTCGACAATCTCGTGCCGCACCTCACCGCTTACGAGAACATCGTCCTGCCCCTCCTGCTGGACGGCAAGAAAGAAAAGGAGTTCGCGTCTTCCGTCGCGGAGATATGCGCTTTTCTGGGTATAGACAAACGCCTCGGCAACCTGCCGAGACAACTGTCCGGCGGCGAACAGCAGCGAGTGGCGCTCGCTCGCGCGCTGGTTACCTCGCCCCGCATAATCTTTCTGGACGAACCGACGGGCAGTCTCGATAAGGAGAGAGGCGCGCAGGTTATGGAATTGCTCGGGCGCATCAACTCCGAACGCGGGGTCGCCCTGTTTATGGTAACCCACTCCGCCGCGCATTCCGCTTGCGCGTCGCGCATAATCGAAATCGAGGACGGCAGAATAATTTCGGACGCCGCTAATTCCGAAGACTGAAGATGATACTGTCTCTCGCGCTCAAAAACCTGAGAGCAAAGCCTCTCCGCACGGTGTGCGCCGTGCTTGTCATCGCCGTTGCGGTGGCAATGTTTTTCTGCGTGTTTTCTTTCGGCGACGCCGTCTACGACTACATTTACGCCGTCGAGACCGCCGACGCAGGCGCATCGGACGTGCTCATCGCGGGCAAGAGCGGCGGCAACCGTCTCACCTCGGCGGCGCCTCTCGACGCACTCGGAGACAAAATAGATTACGCCGTGCCCACGCTTTCTCTTTACGCGCTGGCGAGTGCGCCCACGGGCGAGCAGTACGTCAAACTGCGCGGATTCGAGCAAGGCGACTGGGAAAAACTGCAGAAGATAAATTTCGCGGAGGGCAGCGCGGAGGATTTGTCGGGCGAGCGTAACGCAAACAGCGTAGTGATATCGGTTGCCGCTTCCCAAGCGCTCGGAGTCGGCAGGGGAGAGAGGCTTGTCCTCAACGGCAAGGTGTTTTTCGTCGCGGCCATTGCCGAAAACGACGGATATTTCGTTTCCGACGCGCCCTTCACGGTCATAGGCAACGTGGACGGCGGCGTGGACAGGTTGCTTGGCGGCGTGTCCGTTTACAACGAAATTTACGTCAAAGCAGCGGACGGTGCGGACGTCGCCGCGCTGATTGACGAGATTGCCGCGCTGGAGGCGTACGACGGACTTTCGGTCACGGTCGCCGCCGACACGGGATACGTTGCGACCCGCGCGGACGGCGTGTCCGCTCCCGTCACCATTTCGGGAGTGGCGGTCATCGCGCTGTCGCTGATTGCGGTTGCCCTGATTTTCCTTCTGAGCACGGATTACAAGCGCTCCTATGCGGCGCGTCTGTCGGTGCTCGGCGCAACCAAACGACAGATTATCGCCGTGTTTTCGGTGGAAGGCGCTGTTGTCGCGCTGATAGGCGCGATAGTCGGCGCGGCGGTGGCGGGCGGAATGTTCGTGCTTCTGCTCAAACTAACCCTTTCTTCCTCTTTGACGTTTTCCGTCAACGGACTGTATCTCTTTGCGGCGTCGGCTCTCGGAGCGGTCGTCGCCTTTGCGGTTTCGCTCTATCCCATATTCCGTGCTTTCCGCGATACCGCAAAAGAAAACCTGTCGGGTGTCCGCGGCGAAAGCGGCAAGGGATATCTCGTCGTGGGAGTGCTTACGGCGGTCACCGTTGCCGCGCTGCTTGTCGAGAATCTGGTTCCGCGCGCAAAGGGAGTGCTGTCAATCGTAAATATGTTGCTGGTGATTGCGGTGATTGCCGCGTGGGCGCCCTGCGTGGTGCGCGGTATTTCGGCGCTGGCGAAACGCAGTCATTCTCCCGCGGTTATGACGGCGGGTTACGCCGCCCTGCGTGAAAAGCGTACCGCACGTTCGGCACAGACTCTCGGCGTCGGTATGTTCGTGGTGATGTTGCTGTTTATGTCGTGGTCGCTCACCACTTCGATTTTCACCGATTACACGACGGAGTTCGAGGACATAGTGCTGGTCACCAACGTGCCGTCCGACGTAGACGTTTCTTCGTTCGCCGAACAGTCGGACAGTGTACGCGAGGCCTATCTTATGGTATGGCGGCAGGCGCAACTTTCGGGTGACGGCTTCGAGGATATGACAATGAACATTCTGGGGTCGGCGGAAGCGCTGGACCTTGTGGAATTCGGCTACATCACCCCTCGCGAGACGGTAAAAGAAGTGCTGTCGTCAGGCAACTTCGTGGTGCTCGACAACACAATGGCGCAACTTTACGGAGTGGCGGTCGGAGACGTCGTCACCCTGACGATTGACGGCGCGGAACACGATTTCACGGTCGGAGGACTGGTCTCGCACGAACTGTTCACGGGACATTACGTCATAGTGTCCCATTCGCTGTTGACTGCCGCGTACGGCATAAATCCCGACACGGTGGTACTGAGGGTAGAGGGCGACGCCTCGCTTGCCGCGGAGCAGATACGCAGCGGGTTTGCGCAGTACAACTATTACGCCGTTTCGGCACTCGAGGCATACAGGTGGGATTTGCAATCTCTCGACAGCGTGTTCGACCTGATAGGTGCGTTGTCGTTCATTCTCGGCGCGCTGACCTTCGTCATAGCGGCGGCGGGCGTGGTGCTCGGACGTACGCATTCCGAGAATACCCGTTCTTCGTTGATGTGCGCGGGAATGTCCAGGCGTATGCTGCTTGCGTCCGAGACGGCGGAGCAGGGCATTGCGGGGCTTGCCGCGTTTGCACTGGCGTTGCCGCTTTCGGCACTCGGTGCCCTTTGCCTTGTCAACGGATTGCAACTCTTCAGGCTGTACTTCGGTTATATGTACGAAGCGTGGGTTACGGTGGTCTCGGGCGTCGTGCTTGCGCTGTTGTTTGCAGCCGTGCCCGTCCTGTTCGGATTCGCGCGGCGCTACGGAATGAGGAGAAGATGATATGACGGACAAACGCTCCGCAAAAAAGAGAATATCGTGCAGCGGCGGCAGGAAGGCTGTTTTTCTGATTTTTGCGCTGTTGTTGGTGGTTGCGCTCGTCGCGACCGCGCTTGTCGCCTGCAAGCCCGACGGGCCCAAGGGGACGACCGACGCCGAATTGCGTGCGGCGGCGGTGGACGGTTTCGTTGACGGAGCCATAGCCGCGGCGGGTGAAGGGTGGAAGACGGAGATGACCAATCCCGAGATTGCCGCATTGGCAAGACCGTCCTCGTATATAGTTTCGTCGGCGTGGATAAAACGTACCGGCGAACTGCTTTCGGCGTCTTCGGTGTCCACGGCGAAAATTCAGGCGCTCGCCGAGTACGTTGCGACGGACGAGGCGAAAGCGCTTTTGCGCTCGGATTCCTTCGACTTCGAAAAGTTCGTTTCCGCGTTTTCCGAAATCGGGTTCACTTCTGCCGACACACAGGAAATAGTGTTTGCGCTTCTGGTCGAACTTGCCGACGGGCAGGCGATATTCACAGCGGTCAAAGATACTCTCGGCGCAGTTTACCAGTATGCTTCCGGCAGCAAACTGAACGATATAAAAGCGACGCAGACCGCCGTCGAGGCGTTGCTCGGCGCATACGAAAGCAACAACGGGCTCCGTGCGAGCATAGAAGCCGCCGAGAACGGTATCTGTTCTATCGTCGATATGGCTTACCAGGGAATGTATATGTTCGGCAGCGGCGAGACGGGCGACGGTTTGTACGCCATTATCGAGGCGATGAACGCGGGTGCACTCTCGGATATCAGCAAAGCAGACGCCTACACTTATCTCACTTCGTTCCTGTCGCAGGCTGCGGCAATGCGCGATAAGTTCACCGCCGAGGAGGTGTCGCTTCTGTCCGACACTCTCGGCAAACTCGACGACGCTTTCGGCGGTCTGACTTTGCCGTCGTCGCTCAGGATAGGCGGAATGCTCGGTAATTTCGGGGAAATGAAATTCGCCGCCGACTGGATGTATTACGCCCTCGATACCGTTTATAACGCGGGCAGCGCGCTGCTCAACGAAAAGGACGGGCAGGGGGCCCTCACGTACCGCTTCATAGACAGGCTGTTCGGGTATGCCGAGGCGGCGGACGGGCTCAAGGACGAAACGGCGAAAGAATACAACTCCTACATTCTCTACGCGGAACTCCTCCTGGCTGCGGAAAAGGAAGGGGCTTTCGGCGACAAACTCGCCGCACAACTCGCGCAGTACGCTTCCGAAACGGATATGGACAATCTCATCAATCTGTTTGCCTGTTCCGCGCTTTTCGACATCTGGGTTTACGACGGGCAGTCCGAAAACATAGAAGATATGATAGAACCCGAACAATACCGTTCCATATCCATAGTGGTGACGGGTATATACGTCAACAGTTTCAAGGACGCCTACGCACAGGGGCTGGAGAGCGGCGACTATGCGAAACTCAGGACGCGCTACGAACAACTTGTCGCGCGTGTTAAATCTCTGTGCGAGGAGTTCGGAGTGTCGGCCCCGTCGTGGGTGAATTCTTCGGCGCCGGGCACCATAACGGCGGACTGGTACAGCACGGTCGTGTCGGGCGCAGAGAGCGTCGTAAATGCAGCCGCCGACAAAATCACCGCGGACGAAACCGCCGATTACAGGGAGATTGCGACGAAACACATCAAAGCGGCAATAGAAAAATTCCTCTCGAGGTCTTCGGTACGTTCCGCGCTCGAAAGTCTGGCTTCGGCGAAATTTGCCACGGCAGATATGTCGTCGCAGGCAACCGAGCAGTGGAAAAGGGGTATCGAATCGCTGGTTAAGGCGTTTATGCCGTCGTGGAATTACGGCACGCAAAACGCTTGACTGATGTCCGAGACGTGATATAATCAAGTCGTTCCCATACGATGACCGAAGGTCGGAGTGCAAGACGATTATCGCCTTAAGCAATCACCGCCATTCCGTAAGGGAGTGGCGTTTTTTTTGGAGGAAATATGAAGAGAATAGGCGTTGTGGGAATCGTCGTCACCGGCGGCAAGGACGTTGTGCTTGAAATGCAAAGCGTGCTCAGCGACTTTTCCGATATCATAATCGGGCGTATGGGAGTGCCGAGAAGCGAGGGCAATGCAATCGCTCTCATAGTCGAAGGCGCCACGGAAAGAGTATCCGCACTCACCGGGAGGCTGGGGAAATTTCCTTCCCTCACCGTGAAATCCGCTATGACCTCTTTCGAAGTGGAGTGAAAACGCCCGTTTAGATTGCGGGAAATCTTTTTGCTTCGCGCGTCGTCGGTTTTGTGCCCGAATCAAAATTGCGCCCTGAAGGCGCGGAGGTTTTATGAAAGGAATAATGAAAAAGGTGTTTGTGTTCGCCGTCGTGGCGGCTATGATTGCCGCGCTTGCCGTGGGGCTTGCGGCGTGTGAGCCCGACGAAACCGCAAAAGGCGGCGCGTTGCGCGTTGCCGCGCCGGAAGGGACGCCCGCCCTCGCAATTGCCCGTCTCGTCACGGACAGCAAGACCATAGCGGATTACTCTATGACTTACGAGGTGGTTTCCGCAGGCAACATAGCGGTCGAAATGAGCGCGGAAAAAGCCGACGTCGTCATAATGCCCGTCAACGCGGGCGCGAATCTAATAAGACAGGGCGCGAAGTACAAACTCGCCTGCGTTGCGGTGGACGGCAGCCTGTTTATGGTGGGCAACGTCGAAGGCGGCGGCGCGATAGCCCTTGACGACATCGTGGGCAAGAAGGTAGCCTGCATAGGTCAAACGGGTGTTCCGGGGCTGGTGTTCCGTTACGTTATGACCAACAGCGGAATAACTCTCGTTGACGAAAACACCGAGCCCGACGCTTCTAAAAACGAAGTTTCCGTGCAGTATGTCGAGAACGGCGCGGCGGCAAGACCTTTGCTCGTTTCGGGGAAAGTCGATTTCGCCGTCGTGGGCGAACCTGCCGCAACGGCGTTCAAAACCGCGCTTTCGCTCAATGCCGAAATGGATATGCAGGCGATGTGGCAGAGTGCGACGGGCAAGGAAACCTATCCTCAGGCGGGGCTGTTCGTAAAGAATACGCTTGCCGCGGACGGGGAGTTTATGAATCAACTGTTTGCCGCGCTTGCCGCAAGCAAAAAGTGGGTGAACGAGAATCCCGCCGAAGTCACGGCGTTTGCTCAGGAAAACCTGTACGCGAGCGCGACCTTCCCCGCGCCGAGTATTGCGCGTTGCGCCCTAGACGCCACGGCACTCGACGAAGCCAAGAAAGCCCGTGTGCTGGAATTCCTTTCCGCCGTTATGCCCAAGGATTCGGGCGGCGCGGCGATTGACTGGACCGCCGTGGATATGTTCTTATGAAAAAACTCAGTCCCGCCGCAACCGCAATGCTCAGACGAGTGGCAAGCAACGTGTTTTATCCGTTGCTTGCTTTCGGCATTGTGCTCGCGGTGTGGGCGATAGCGGCGGCGGCAGAGGGCAATCCGTTGGTGTTGCCTATGCCGGACGTCGCGCTCCGCGCCTTTTTCCGTCTCGGGGGAGAGGAGGGTTTCTGGAGCGCCGTGGGGTGGAGCCTGCTGCGCACGCTGATATGCTTTGCGGTTTCTATGGCGGCGGCGTTGCTGTTTGCCGTCGCAGGCGCATTGTGGAAACCCGTCTATAAGACGATAGCCCCGATAATAGGCTTTTTGCGCGCTGCGCCGACCGTAGCGGTAATACTGGTGCTGTATGCTTTTCTCGCCAACCGCACGCTGGCGGTGGTTGTGGGATTTCTGGTTGCCTTCCCTCTGATGTTCGCCGCCTTTTACGGTGCGCTCACGGGGGTTGACCCCGATTTAATCGAAATGCTGAGGATTTACAAAGTCGGCAGACGGGATGTCGTGTGCAGTCTGTATGTCCCCGCCGCGACGGATTGCCTGTTCAAAAACGGCGGAGCCACGCTTTCGCTCACGCTCAAAGTAGTGGTGGCGGCGGAAATCCTGACGTCGGTGTCCGACAGTATCGGAATGGGAATAAAGGTGGCGAATTCCACCTTCGAGATAGCATATCTCCTTGGCTGGACGCTGGTGGCCATTGCATTTTCGCTCGCGCTCGAAGGCGCGTTCGTGATAGGCCGCAGACTGTGGGAGGCAAGACGGTGAACGGGATTCGTGACATAGCGGTGAAAGGGCTGGAAGTCGCTTACGGCGACAGGGTGGTGTTCGCAGGGTTCGACGCCGTGTTCGACGGGGGCAAAGTTTCCGTAATTCTCGGTGGTTCGGGAGTGGGGAAGACCACGCTGCTGAATGCGGTTGCGGGGCTCGTTCCTTACGGCGGCAAAATAGACGGAGCCGACTGCGACGTCTCGTATATTTTTCAGAAAGACAGGTTGATACCACATTTCAGTGTGTATAAAAACCTTGATTTGGTGCTCAAGCGCAAAATCTCCGACAAAAACGAACGTCGGAGACTCATAGACGCGATGCTGGAGAAACTGGAAATATCGGACGAGCGGGACAAACTTTCCCGTCAACTTTCGGGGGGGCAGGCACAGCGCGTCGCGCTTGCCCGTGCCTTCCTTTATCCGTCCGAAATTCTGATTATGGACGAGCCTTTCCGTGCGCTCGACCACGCTCTCAAACTGCGCCTTGCCGAGCAATTCCGACTGCTCGAGAAAGAGTCGCCGCGCACGGTGATTTTCGTCACTCACGATATAGAGGAATGTCTGCTGTTCGCCGACCGTTATTTTGTGCTGGCGGGCGTCCCCGCGAATGTCGTGCTGGCGGGCGAAATCGCTATTCCGCAGGAAGACAGAAAGGCGGGCGGAGAAGAGACGGGGGCGGCCCGCGCCGCTCTTTACGCCGCTCTTTCCGACAAAGACCGCGAAGTGTCGCTTTGCGGGGCGGGCTAAATCGCTTGACAGCGCGGGGGCGGCTTTATATAATAAAGAAACTTTATGTCATATGCGCGTGAATCTCCTGCGCGTGTGGGCGTAAAAATACGCTAACAGGAGTCAGAAATGAAAGAGGGCATCCATCCGGATTATCACACCGTGACGGTGCAATGCGCGTGCGGACACACTTTCCAGACCGGTACGACCAAGAAGACCGACGTTCTCAAGGTCGAAATCTGCTCGAAGTGCCATCCCTACTTCACCGGCAAACAGAAACTCGTTGACACCGGCGGCCGCGTTGACAAGTTCAAGAAGAGATACAACCTCGACTGACACGGATACAGACTGCCGCTGTGCAGTCTGTTTTCTTACGCGCGCGAGCGCGTTTGCGCCGAGGGGCGCGTATGCGGGAAAAAGACGACGACAAACTGAAAGGAACGGAGCAGGTTTCCGTTGCCGAAGAGGAGGCCTCCCCGTGCGTTGCGGGTAACGCGACGACGGAGGAGCGCTTTTCCGCGCAGTCGGACGCTTCCCGAACACGGAGCGAAAACGTCGGAGTTCCCGAAGGTGGCGCATCCGCCGATGAGCGGAGCGAGTGCAATTCGGACGGAAAGCACGGCGTTGTCCGTCGCACTTCCGTAGGCGGGCAGGCGGTGCTCGAAGGCGTAATGATGAAGAGCGCCACGACGGTTGCCACGGCGGTGCGCACCGAGACGGGCGCAATAACCGTGGAATCCAGACGCCTCAAACCTCTCTCCGAAAAAAGCGTCTTTTTCAGATTGCCTTTCGTGCGGGGAGTGGTGAATCTGGTTTCCCAACTTGCTCTGGGCACCGGTATTCTTATGCGTTCGGCGGAGGTATACGGCGATTTCGTCGAGCCCTCGGCGGCGAGCGACAAAGCCGCGAAGAAACGCAAGGCGGACCCGATGAAGGCGGTGACCGCGGTGTCGCTGCTGCTCGGGCTTGCTCTGGCAATAGGGCTGTTCGTTTTTCTGCCGAATTTCCTTGCGGGGCTCATTTTCGAGATACCGGGTGCGCATTATCACCCCGCGCTTTACAGCCTTACGGAAGCCGCGATAATGTTGGTTATCTTCGTGGCTTACGTGCTTTCGATAACTTTGATGAAAGATATCCGACGGGTTTTTATGTATCACGGGGCGGAGCACAAGGTCATCAACTGTTACGAGCGCGGGCTTGACCTCACGGTGGAAAACGCAAGGGAGTGCCCCAAGGCGCACAGCCGTTGCGGCACGACGTTTATGTTCATAGTCATCGTGGTGAGCATAGTCGTCTTCGCCCTGGTCAACTGGTTGCTTGACGAAATAGGTTGGGTGACGGAGTCCAGCGTGCTGAACGCGCTTATCAAACTGGGCGTGAAACTGCTGTTCCTGCCCGTGGTCGCAGGCATAGCCTACGAGGCGCTCAAATTGCTCGCCAAGTCCGATTGCCTGCTGTTCAGGATACTCCGTGCGCCGGGAATGTTGCTCCAGAAACTCACCGTGAAAAATCCCACCGACGATATGCTCGAGGTGAGTATCAAAGCGTTCACCACGGTGCTGGCTATGGACGCCGACCCCTCGATTCCCGAAACGTCTTTCGTGGTGGAAGTGCCCGTGGACACGGCTCGCAAAAAAATAAAGGAAACGGCAAAGTCGGCGGACGAGAGCGACATCGACTGGATACTCGTCGAAGTCACGGGCAAAAAGCGCGGCGAACTGTCCGCAGTGAAAGTGCTGACCAAGGAACAGTTCTTCGCCGCCAAGGCGATTGCCGAAAAAATGAAAGACGGCGCGCCGTTGCAGTACGCGCTCGGATACGCCGAATTCTACGGGCTGCGTTTTTCCGTTGCGCCTTCCGTGCTTATACCCCGTCCCGAGACGGAAGAACTCGCCGAGAAGGTCATAGAGGAAGTGCGCGCGCGCGGCGGCTGCAGGGTGCTGGACCTGTGCACGGGCAGCGGAGCGATTGCGGTTGCGGTTGCCGCGAAGACGGGCGCAAGCGTCACCGCCACGGACATTTCTCCCGCCGCGGCCGAGACGGCAAATGCAAACGCCGTGAACAACGGGGTTAAGGTCAGGGTGCTGACGGGCGATATGTTCGGAGCGTTGGCGGGCGAAAAATTCGACGTCATAGTATCCAACCCGCCTTACGTCACCCGTGCCGAACTCGCCTCGCTCGACGAGAAGGTGGCGAAGTTCGAGCCGCGTCTCGCCCTGGACGGGGGAGAGGACGGACTCGATTTTTACCGGATAATTGCCGCTTCCGCGGCGGATTACCTTGCGGAGGACGGCGCGGTTTTCCTCGAGGTGGGCGTAGGACAGGCGGCCGCGGTGGTCGGAATGTTCGAGGGCTGGGATACCGCGGTTTACAAGGATACCGAAGGAGTGGAGCGCATAGTTGCGGCGCGCGCAAGGAGCGTACCGCGGCGCGCCGAAAAGGAGTAAGATGAAACTGAGCGAAGGTTTATCCGCCAGACTTGATAAGATAAAGTGCCGTTACGCCGAACTCGGCGAACTTCTGGCGCGCCCGGAAATCATATCGGATCAGAATCTTTTCAAGACCTACTCCAAGGAACATTCCGAAATCGAACCCGTCACGGAGACCTACGACAAATATCTTGCCGACAAGCGCGAATACGAAGATTGTTCGGCTATGCTCGGAGGGGAAAAAGACTCCGAAATGCGGGAAATGCTCAAAGAGGAACTGGAGACCCTGAAGGATACCCTCGAAAATGACGTCGAGGAAATCCGCATCGCGCTTCTTCCGCGCGACCCCAACGAGGACAACAACGTCATTATGGAAATCCGAGCGGGGGCGGGCGGCGACGAAGCCGCGCTGTTCGGCACGGAACTTATGAAGATGTACCGCCATTATGCCGACCGCAACCGCTGGAAGGTGGAAGACATCAATATGAATTTCACCGAACTCGGCGGCGCAAAGGAACTTGTGTTTATGGTGACGGGCAAGGGCGCGTGGGGCAAACTCAAGTTCGAGAGCGGAGTTCACCGCGTGCAACGCGTTCCCGAGACGGAATCGCAGGGGAGAATTCACACGTCCACGGTGACGGTGGCAGTGCTCCCCGAGGCGGAGGACGTCGAGGTGAACATCAACGAGAACGACCTTAAAATCGACACCTACCGCAGCGGCGGCGCGGGCGGTCAGCACGTCAACAAGACGGAGTCCGCAATCCGCATAACTCATCTGCCCACCGGTATAGTGGTGGAGTGTCAGGACGAACGCAGTCAGATAAAGAACCGCGAAAAGGCAATGAAGGTGCTGAGAAGCCGTCTTTACGATTTCTACCGCTCGCAGGCGGACAAGGAATACGCCGAGACCCGTCGCGCTCAGGTGGGCACGGGCGACCGAAGCGAACGCATACGCACCTACAACTTTCCGCAGGGCAGGGTAACCGACCACCGTATAGGGCTCACGCTGTATTCCCTCGACAGGTTTATGCTGGGGGATATGGACGAAATGGTGGCGGCGTTGCAACTCGCCTTGCGCAACAAACTTCTGGAATCCATAGGCGACTGAGGAGGCACAACAGTGATAATCAAGTACAACAAAATCCACCACGTTATCGAAGAACACGCCTACAAACCCAATCTGCAGGACGTCGACCACCCCAATCTTCACCGCAAGATATTCACTTACGGCGAAATCCCCAAGACGACGTTCAATATGCGTCACGTGCCTATGGAATGTCCGCGCGACATCTATATGACCGACACCACTTTCCGTGACGGACAGCAGGCTTGCAAGCCCTTTTCCGTCAAGAACATAGTCGACCTTTACAAGATGTTGCACCGTCTCGGCGGCCCCAACGGTCTGGTGAGACAGAGCGAGTTCTTCCTCTACAGCGACAAGGACAAAGAGGCAATCACAAAATGTCTCGAACTGGGATACGAATTCCCCGAAATCACTTCCTGGATAAGGGCCAACGAAAAGGACTTCGAACTCGTCAAGCAGTTCGGGCTCAAGGAAACGGGTATTCTCGTCAGTTGTTCGGACTACCACATCTTCAAGAAAATGAATCTCACCCGCGGGCAGGCTATGGAGAAGTATCTCACCATAGTCAAGAAAGCGCTGGAACTCGGCATAGTTCCGCGCTGTCATTTCGAGGACATCACCCGCGCAGATTACTTCGGCTTTGTGGTGCCTTTCGCAATCGAACTTATGAAACTTTCCCGCGAGAGCGGAATACCCATCAAAATCCGTGCCTGCGACACTATGGGTTACGGCGTGACCTATCCCGGCACCTCGCTTCCCCGCAGCGTTCAGGGCATAATATACGGCTTCCGCTATTACGCCGAAATTCCTTCCGAGCAACTCGAGTGGCACGGTCACAACGACTTTTACAAAGCGGTCGTCAATTCCGCCACGGCGTGGTTGCACGGCTGTTCCGCGGTCAACACCACAATGCTCGGCATAGGCGAGAGGACGGGTAACACGCCGCTCGAGGCTATGGCGATTGAGTACACCTCGCTCCGCGGCACCGCCAACGGAATGGACCTTGCCGTAATCACTGAGATAGCCGAATATTTCGAGCACGAAATGGGTATGGAAATCCCCGAGAGAACGCCTTTCGTCGGAAAGAATTTCAACGTTACGAAAGCGGGTATTCACGCCGACGGTATGCTCAAGGACCAGGAGATATACAACATCTTCGACACCGAGAAAATCCTCAACCGTCCCGCCAGGGTCGTAATCGATTCTTTCAGCGGGCTTGCGGGAATCGCGTTCTGGATAAACTCCTATTACAACGTGCCCGAGGAAATGAAAATCGACAAGAAGGACCCGCTTATCGCACGAATCAAGGAGAAAGTGGACGAGCAGTACGCCGCGGGCAGAACGACGGCGATTGCCGACGAGGAATTGGACGCGATGTTCCTCGAATTCGACGCGGAAAGGCACTCCGCTTTCGCCGCTTACCTGTGACGGAGACTCAAAATGGGGCTTGTTTTTCGCCCGCGTTTTTTATAGAATATAATCGGAGGTTGTTATGATAAAACTCATCACCGGAGCCAAGGGCACCGGCAAAACCAAGATTATTATCGATATGGCGAACGACAATGTCGAGACCGCAAAAGGCGACATAGTTTTTATCACCGACACCGACAGGTATATGTACTCCCTGCGCTATCAGATTCGCGTCATCAACACCGAATGTCTCAAAAAGACCAAAGGTGCCATTGACGAGCGCGAACTCATAGGGTTCATAAAAGGTATACTTGCAGGCAATCACGACATCGAGACCCTCTATATCGACGGCGCGCACAGAATGCTCAACCGTACCGTTTCGGAAATGGAAGATTTCTTCACCGACATCTACGCGGTGGCAAAGACGACGGAAACGCGTTTTGTGCTCACTGTCAGCGAAAACGAGGAGAATTTCCCCGATTTTCTGAGGAAATATCAAGGAGACGAATGAAATACATCAGCACCAGAGATTGCTCCAAAGTCTTTACGGCGGCGGAGGCAATCGTAAAAGGTATCTCCGATGACGGCGGACTTATTGTTCCGTCGTCTTTCCCGCTTATCGACGGGAAAATGCTGGACGAACTCATAGAGTCCGACTATCCCGAACGCGTGGCGAAAGTGCTGTCGCTGTATATGGACGAGTTCTCCTACGACGAACTGCTCGGATACACCCGCGCGGCATATTCCCGTTTCGACGGCGACCCCTGTCCCGTGGTCAAAATCGAGGACGGCGAGTTCGTTATGGAACTGTGGCACGGCCCGACCTGCGCGTTCAAGGATATGGCGCTCACGGTATTGCCGTATCTTATGACCGCCTCGAAGCGCAAACTCGGCGACAACAGCCGCACCCTCGTGCTTGTCGCGACCAGCGGCGACACGGGCAAAGCCGCACTCGAGGGCTTCCGCGACGTGGAAGGCACCGAGATTATAGTATTCTATCCCGAAGGCGGCGTAAGTCCGATGCAGAAACTGCAGATGATTACGCAAGCGGGCGAAAACGTTCACGTCGCGGGCATAAAGGGCAATTTCGACGACGCGCAACGCGCGGTCAAGAAGATTTTCACCGACCCCGACGTCATAGCGCGTATGAGGGAGAAGGGCATCGAAATGTCCTCGGCAAACTCAATCAACTGGGGCAGGCTGGCGCCGCAGATTGCCTATTACGTTTCGGCATACTGCGACCTCGTGGCGAGCGGAGAAATCGAAAAGGGCGACAAGATAAATTTTGCCGTGCCCACGGGCAATTTCGGCAACATTCTCGCGGGATACTACGCTTCACGTATGGGCATACCCGTGAACAAACTGGTCGTGGCAAGCAACCAGAACAATATTCTGTACGATTTCTTCTCCACGGGCGAGTACGACGTCAACCGCAAGTTCTTCAAGACGATGTCCCCGTCTATGGACATACTGGTGTCCAGCAACCTCGAAAGGCTGCTGTTCGAGGTGTCGGGGCGCGACGACGCCGCTATGCGGGAGATATATTCCTCACTCGCGAAGACGGGAAAATTCTCCCTCGACGTGTCCGGGCTTTCTCTCGGAATGTTCGAGGCGGGCTGGCTTGACGAGGAGGAAACCCGCGATACGATGTTCAATTACTACGACCTCGAGGAGTACGTGCTCGACCCGCACACCGCGGTTGCCGTGGGAGTATACGACGATTACGCCTCCGAGACCGGCGACGCCACCCCTGCGGTCATAGTGTCCACCGCAAACCCCTACAAGTTCTCCTGCGACGTGTACAACGCAATAGCGGAGGCGAAAGAAACCGACCCCGTCAAGGCCGTGAAGAAACTGCACGCGTTCACCGCTGCGGAGTGCCCCGAGAGTATTCTCCGTCTCACTTCGTTGCCCGTGCGCCATACCACCGTCATCGAAAAGGACGGAGCGGAGCAGGCGGTGTTCGATTTCGTGGAAGGCAGACGCTGAAGGGTGAAAACGACTCAAAAAGGACTTTATATGTCGGAAAATACTGATAAAACCTCAAACGAAAGAAAAAAGATAGTGCTCAGCGGCATACAGCCCACCGGCACGATTACGCTCGGGAATTATCTCGGCGCGGTGTCGAACTGGGGCAAGATGCAGGAGGATTACGATTGCATTTTCTTCATCGCGGACCTGCACGCTCTCACCGTGCGCCGCGAACCCGCCGAGTTCAGACAGGCGTGTCTGGGATTTTTCGCGCAACTGCTCGCGTGCGGTATCGACCCCGCGAAATCCTTGCTTTATTTCCAGTCTCACGTGCCCGAGCACTCGGAACTGCAATGGATACTCAACTGCAACACCTACGTGGGCGAGGCTTCGCGTATGACGCAGTACAAGGATAAAAGCGCGCGTCACGCCGACAATATAAATATGGGGCTTATGGACTATCCCGTGCTTATGGCGGCGGACATTCTGCTTTTCCGTTCCGACCTCGTGCCCGTCGGTATAGACCAGAAACAGCACCTCGAACTCACGCGCGACATCGCCATAAGGTTCAACAACCGTTACGGCGATACTTTTACCGTGCCCGAGCCCTATATCCCGCGTACGGGCGAGAAGATATGCTCCCTGCAGGACCCCGTTTCCAAGATGTCCAAGTCCGACCCCGACGCCAATGCGACGGTATCCGTCATCGAGGACGAGACGAGCATAATGCGCAAGTTCAAACGCGCCGTCACCGACAGCGGCGCCGAGATAGTTGCCCGTGCGGATAAGCCCGGCATAACCAATCTGCTCACGATATATGCGGCGATAACGGGCAAGACCGTTGCCGAAGCCGAAAAGGAATTCGCCGGGTGCGGTTACGGCACCTTCAAGACGGCGGTCGGCGAGGCGGTGGCCGCGGCGTTCGCGCCCATACGCGCCGAATACACGCGTTATCTTGCGGACAAAGCGTATATGTCGGAGGTCGCAAAGGATTGCGCCGCCAAGGCGTCCGCGTTCGGCAGGCGCACACTCGACAAAGTGAAGCGCAAAGTCGGACTGGTATCTTTCAAATAGCCGCATTTTCAATGAAATATTAAGGTGCGGCGGTTATAAGAGCAGAGGAGATCGCAGTGTTCGGATACGTCATTCCCGACAAGGACAATATGTACATCAAGGACTTCAACGTCTTTCAGTCGTACTATTGCGGTCTTTGCAAGGCTCTCGGGAGAACGGGCGGACCTCTCACAAGGTTGTGCACCAATTACGACGTGACGTTTTACAACGCGTTGCTGCACTCGGTTGCGGACATACCCGTGGCGTTCGAGCGCAAGGTATGCCTCGTCAATATGCGCAAAAAGCCCGTTATAGTGTCGGACGACCTCACCCGCAAGACTGCGGACATCGCCGTTCTGCTGGTGTATTACAACGCCGACGACGACGTGCGGGACGGCAAGAAATCGCGCGTGGCGGTCAAGGCGAGGCTGTATCTCAGGAAGCGTGCCGCGGCAAGGCGCCTGCCCGAAATCGACAAGATGATGAGGGACAGTTTCGCAAAACTCGCCGAGGTGGAGAAGCGTTTCAGTCCCAACATCGACGAAGCGGCCGACAGTTTCGCTTCGCTTATGCGCGACATTACCCGCGCCCTCGTCCCCACGGACGAAAACGTCGACACTTTCACATACAACCTCGGGCGGCTGGTGTATCTTTTCGACGCGGTGGACGACGTGGGAAAGGACGCCGAAAAGGGCAGATACAATCCGCTTGTCGCCGCATACGGCAAATGTGCCTCCAAGAGCGAGTTCCTCGAGAAGAATGCCGAAGACCTCGACTTTCTGTTGCGTTCGACCTATAATAAACTCGTGGGCGCCTACAACGCTATGCACATAGTAGTCTCCGAGGGTATGTTGTCCAACACCGTTTACCTCGGGCTTGTGAGGCAGATGAACCGTCTGCTTAAAGGAGAAGATAAATGCCAACTGACCCGTTTGTGATTCTGGGAATTTCCAAGGAATCCTCGCAGAGCGAGATACTCGAGGCGTACAAGAAAAAGCGCGAGTATTACCAGGCGCACGTCTTCGACGAGGGAGACGCCGGCGCGGAAGCCGCGCGTATGCTCGAAGTGCTGGACAACGCTTATCAGGACGCTATGTCCTATTGTCACGAGCACGCGGTTGTCGACGGCGAGGGCAACAGCGATTTCGACCTTGTGAAATCCGCAATCTCCGCCAAGGATTTCGTGCAGGCGCAGACTTTGCTTGACGATATGTACTACCGCGGAGGGGAGTGGCATTACTATCAGGCGATAGTTTTCTACGAAAAGAACTGGCTCAACGAGAGCAAGAAGCAACTCGAACTTGCCGTCAATCTCGACCCCGACAACGCCAAGTACAAGCGTGCCCTCGAAAATATGAAAAAGAAAATCGACGGCACGGGCGCGTTCGCGGGCGGAAACAAGGGCGAGAGTTTCCAGAACGCCCAATCGGGTGGCAAGTCGCAGGGATACAATCCTCAGCAGGACGCCGCCACTCAACGCACCTATCAGCAACAGCAGGCGAACGCCGCCGACGGTTGCTGCACGGCTTGCCAGTGCGCCATTTGCGCAGATTGTTGTTGCGAATGTATGGGCGGCGACCTTATCCGCTGCTGCTGAGATGAGAAGCGGGGGCAGGCACCCGATTAAGAAAAGAACTGCCTATGCGCTGGCGCTGGCGGGCATATCCGCGGCGCTCGCGCTTTTGTTTGTGTGGCTGGGCGTGGTCACCCGCTATGTGACGATAGCCTTTTACGCGGCGGCGGGACTTGCCGTCAACGTGCCTCTTAGCAAGAAATATTACGCCTCGAGCATTTTCGCCCTGCTGGTGTCGGTGGGGTTGAGTTTTCTGGTGGGCGACGTGGCGGCGGTTTCGGGATATGCGCTGTATTTCGGACCTATGGCACTGATTTCCGCGATAATGTGGGAAAAGAGGGTGAAGTGGTATATCGCCTACCCCGTTAAAGTGGTGTGGATAAACGGCGCAATCGCCGCGCTGTATTTCGGACTCAAAGGCATACAGGTGCTTGCGCCCGACCTTGCCGCCGCGCTTCCTTATTGGGCAATAGCCGTTGTCGGCACCGTCGCGTTGCTGCTCATTGACCTGCTTATGAATTACGCATACCGCAATCTCAAGACCGTGGCGGCGAAAGTAATTCGCGACAAAGACGAACGCGAGGTGACCGAGGAGGAACTGCGCGCGGCGGAAGAGGACGACGCCGACCCTTTCGAGAGGGACGGGAACGGTGCGCAAAAAGCAAACGGCGTGCAATCGGACAGCCCTTTCGGAGAGAGTGACGACGAACGCGAATCGGTAGGCGCGGAGACCTCTCCCGATAAAGGCGAAGACGGAAATCCGCCTGCCGACGGTGACGGGCAATGACCCTCGCGGCGGACGTGCGAACGCACCGAAAACTGTGGAAACAACATTTTATAATGCAAAACCGCGCGATTATTGCGCGGTTTTGCATTAAGGGAGAGAGTGTTTGGGTAAGCGGGATTACAGGTTGAGGAATTGTACTCCTGCGTACATCACGTCTTCGATTTTCCTGTTTTTGAGGGAATAATACACGATTTTTCCTTCTCGTCTGGCGCGCACGATATCCGCCGCCCGCAACAGTCTGAGTTGGTGCGAGCAGGTTGTCTGATTGAGCGCCAGCACGCGGGAGAGGTCTCCCACGCACATTTCGGATATGGACAGCGCGCATATTATTTTCGCCCGCGTGACGTCGCCGCACGCCGAGAAAAATTCCGTCAGGGCGTGCAGGGTGGCGTTGTGCGGCACATAGTCGCGTATGAGTTCCACCGTTTCTTCGTCAAGCAAACTTTCCATAGCCGCATTATAATTCGGCGCATCGCGCAAAAAACAGCGGTCTTTGACCTATTCCCGCGCAATTTGTCATTGTGCGCGGGCGCGTCGGCG
>OERL01000029.1_pt1 | contig 42958 bp, 38 predicted proteins | sample 1539981 | NCBI WGS metagenome assembly OERL01 (sample SAMEA3891867, study PRJEB23780) | metagenome | biome: terrestrial biome; feature: animal house; material: Caecal content | place: Italy | collected 2015-05-05
GTGGAAATTCTCGGCACCGAGGAAGTCGCGGCAATTTTGCCGAATGTGGCGCTTGCGACCGAAAAGGATTTTTATACCGAATTTCTGGCGTATAAAATTACGTTTATGCTTGTTGACGGGGTGAAAGAGGCCGTGTCTTTCATCAATGCGCACAGCACTTGCCACTCGGAAGCCATACTCACGCGCGACCGGACGGCGGCAAATTATTTCACTGCCAACGTCGATTCCGCGGCGGTGTACGTCAACGCTTCCACGCGCTTTACCGACGGTTTTCAGTTCGGACTGGGCGCGGAAATGGGTATATCCACGCAGAAACTCCACGCCCGCGGTCCCATCGCGCTCAAGGAACTCACTTCCGTGAAATACGTCATAACGGGCGACGGTCAGGTGAGGAAATAGTTCCGCCTGTCCCTCCGTTCCCGCAGACGTACGGAGCGCGGAGCAACGACGGAAAAGGAATAAAGGTATATGAAACGCATTTACCTCGACCACGCAGCAACGACGCCTCTTTGCAAAGAGGCGTTTGTCGCAATGGAGCCTTATTTTGCGGACTCGTTCGGCAATGCCGATTCCGTTCACTCTTTCGGACGCGAAGGAGAGAGGGGCTTGCTTTCGGCGCGCGACGCAATAGCCGCTGTTATCGGCGCTGCGCCCGAGGAAATCTGTTTCACGTCGGGAGGCACCGAAGCCGACAATTTCGCACTTAAAGGCGCGGCGGCCGCTTCCGACAAACGTCACATAATCGTTTCCGCGACGGAACACCCCGCAGTCCGCGCAGCGGCGGAGCAACTCGGGCGGTTCGGATTCGACGTGACGGTGCTCGAGGTTGACAATGAAGGGTTCGTATCGCCCGACGCCTTGCGTGCCGCGATGAGAAAGGATACCCTGCTTGTCAGCATAATGTGGGCCAACAACGTTTTCGGAACTCTGAACGACATTCCCGCGCTTGCCGCAGTTGCGCACGAGGGCGGCGCGCTTTTCCACACCGACGCTGTTCAGGCGGGCGGAAGTCTTGATGTAACGACCGCTTGCGGTGCGGATATGATTTCTTTTTCCGCGCACAAGATGTACGGTCCCAAGGGCGTGGGAGCGCTTTATATAAGGCGCGGAACAAGATTGTCGCCTCTCGTTGCGGGAGGCGAACAGGAAAGGGGATTGCGAGGCGGCACGTCCAACGTCGGCGGCGCCGTCGGGTTTGCGGCGGCGTTCAGGAAAGCGGCGGAGTGCAGAAGTGCCGACGCCGCGAAGATCCGCGCTCTCCGCGACCTGTTTTTCGGAAAAGTCAGGGATACGCACGGCGTATCGCTCGTCGGCACTTCCGACTTCGACAGGCGTCATTACGGCAATCTTTGTCTCCGCGTTGTCGGTGTGCCCGCCGAGAAAATGCTGATTGCGCTCGACCTCGCAGGTGTAGCGGTGTCGGCGGGCAGCGCCTGCTCGGCACGTCAATCCGAGCCCGACAGAGCGCTTATGGCGCTGGGTATGACAGCCGCAGAGGCGGGAGAGTGCGTGCGTATTTCTCTGGGCAGGGGCAACACGGAAGACGACGTCGCCGCGGCAGCCGAAGCGTTCAAATCCGCGGCAGAAAGACTCGGGGGACGTTAGGGGGTTCCGCAAAACGTCCGGAGGCAGTCCGTCTCGGGCTCAAACCTACAAAAAACGCGCGCCTGCGAGGGCGCGCGTTTCGCGTTCCGTATGACGGCGACGGTATAAAAGCGTCTTTCCCGCGCAAAATATCGGCGAGGAGGTAGATATGAAAAACACACTTTTGATAGGAGCAATGCTCGGAATAGTCACCGCCACCGCCATTTATTCGGCGAACGGGGGAGTGAATGCGGTCAAACGCACCAAACGCGCAATTCTCAAGAAAATAGAAGACGTGCTTGACTGAAAGGTGTCTTGACGGTCAAAGAGAAAACCGATAACCTCGTCGGAAGAAAATTCCGCCCTGTTATCGCCAGACAGAAAGACGGAACACCGCACCGGCGGTGTTCCGTCAAATTTATGTACGCCCCGTCCCCTGCAGAGGACGGAAGGAGTGTGGGCGGGTTCAGGCATTGACAATGGTCAGAGACACTCCGCCGAAAGTGCTGCTTGAAGCAAATTCCCTGAGAGTCGTCGCGGTGACGGCGTAACCTATGTTTTCGGCGTAGTCGAGGCTCATACTGGCTTCCACCACACCGAGCACTTCGTTGCGGTTGTTGACGAGGGGACCGCCGCTGTTGCCGCTGTTGACCGCTGCCGATATGGTATAAAAGTCGCCGTATCCCCAGTTCGTCATAGTGTGCGCGGGGCTGGAAATAACGCCGTCCGTCACGGAGAGGTCTTCGTACATAGGATAACCGACGATTGCTATGTCGTCGCCGTAGGTGGAGACGTCGGAGGTCGCCACGCTGAGTGAGGGGTGCTCGGAGGAGTCGGGAGCGGTGCCGGAAAACTCGAGTATTGCGAGGTCGGGCATTTCCTGATAGTCGTAGGAAACGGGTTCGTTGTTGGACTTGGTTTCGTAATAACTGCCTGCCTTGACGATTTTGAGGCTGTAACTTTTGCCTGCGTCGCCGCCCACGCTGAAAGAGCAGGTTATCGTGGTGCACTCTTTGAACGCGGCGGAGGACTGAAAACCTCCGAATCCCACATTGACCGTAACGGGGTAGAGCACGCAATGCGCGTTGGTGACGACGTATTGTTTCTGATTTCCGTCGGCGTCTTCGGCGGTGACCAGGAAGCCCGAAGACGAACTTTCGTATGATTTCGACACTCCGTCATAGAACGACGTCGTGAACGTCGTGGAAATGTTTACCGTGGATTTGACCGTTTGTTCGCCCGCGACCCTGGCGGCGGACGTGTTTATCTTGTCCGCTATTTCGTCCTTGAGGTCCTCGGATATATCCATATCGTCGGCGACGTCCTTGACCGCGTTGTAGTATTCGCTGTAAATAGCCTCTTTCATCGAGGCGGCGTATTTTGCGGCGATTTCGTCCTTGAGGGAAGTCAGAACGATGATGTTGACTATCATCGCAAGGCACATAATGACCGCAATCACAACGAAAAGCACGGTGACTCGCGTGAACTTTCTGCCGTCCTTGGGCTGAGGTTCGGGGTCGGGAGTGTGGTATATCGGAGTGCGGTAGTAGTAACCGCCGCCGTTCCCGTTGCCGTCGCCGTTGTCTTTGCCGTCGAAGAAGTTGTCGAAGTTGTCCATAGTCTCTCCTCGGGGGCGAACCTGCTCGCCCGAATGACATCACTAAATTATTCTAACTGAATTAAATCGGAATTAAAACCGAAAAAAGTCGCAAAAAATTTTGCGCACGGTTTTTCGCGCCCCGCAAGATTAGTGTTGGAGAGGAGGGAAGTTTTGTGATATAATCGGATTACAAGGAGTTCAGATGACAGCAAAAAGAAATTTTCCGACCAAACAAGAGATAGAGAACGCCGTCAAAAGCGTCTTTCAGGGTGACGCGCTGGACCGCAAGATTGTAATCGAGCGTTCGCAGAATTGTTACGGCTATACGAAAGAGGAACTCAAAGACCGCAGTTGCGAGTCGCTCAATACTCGCCTCAAGAGTCTGACGGGAGTCGTCATCAACGAAATGCTGGCGGCAAAGTCCCTCACTCTTACCGACGACGGCAGACTTGCGTTGCCGGCGCCCGCAGAGGAGAAAAAGTCGCTTACGCGCACCCAAAAACGCAGGGAACTCAGAAAGCGCGCCGCGGCGCGCGCCAAGGAAGCCGCCAAATATCCCGATACGCCGATAGGCAAACTTCTCGCGCACGCCGACAAACGCTACAACGAATGCAGGGCTAAGAAAATAAGCGAGGAGCAATACGAGGGCTCCCTCAAACGTGCCGTGATTCAGGCGATAAGCGAGGCGGGCGGAGAATTCTTCGAGGAATTCAGTATGAAGATACTGCTTGCGCTTTACGGCGATTCGGTGTTGTCCAACGAACTCACCGCAGGCCCCGACGACAACGGTATCGACGGCAAAATCGTTGTGCGCGACCCCGCGGGATTCGACGAACTCATCTTCTTCCAGTCCAAGACAAAACTCAACGAAAGGGCGTACGTCTCCATAAAAGTTGCGCGTGAATTTCTCGGCGTTATGACGGCGTACGGCGCGACGAAAGGCATACTTATTACCAATTCGCGTTTCCACAGAGAGACGAAGGTGTTTGCCGCCAAGACTCACAGTCTGCGCCTTATCGACGCGGGCGAACTGTATACGTTTATGAAACGCTGTCAGGTAGGGCTGAGGACCGTGGACGGGTTCCTGCATATCGACGACGACCTTTTCCTCAACTGCAAGTAGGGAAACGGATACGTTTTATCATCGGAAACGGACGGGCGGGGCGGATACCCCGCCCCCTTTTTATCGCGCCGAGCGCAAAAACAAACATAATTTGACAAACTATCGTTCATATAATAAAATAACTGCGTTACAGCCCGACCCTTCGGGCAAACCGTTTGAGGGAGATAGTATGTCAGTTTTATTTTGCGATACCGACTGCGAACTGTGGTACACCACGGCGAAGGAACTCGGCGTCAAAGTCATAGGTATGCCGTACACCGTCGACGGCGAGGAAAAAATGTACGACCTCGGCGAAAATACGGATTTCAAGGATTTTTATTCCAAGATGAGGGCGGGCAGTTCCGTCAGCACGGCGGGGCTGAACAAAGAGATTTATCTCGACATTTTCCGTCCTTATTTCGAAGCGGGCGAAGATATACTTTACGTTGCGTTTTCCTCCAAGATGTCCAACACGTTCGAGCCTCTGGCGGCGGCGATTGCGGAACTGGAATCGCAGTTTCCCAAAGCCCGTTACCGCAAGTTCGACACTCTGAACATTTGCCTCGGCGCGGGTATCCTGGTGTATCTCGCGGCAAAGTTCTTCGCCGCTCACGACGGAGACATCGACGCAACTTACGACTACCTTTCCGACATTGTCGGGAAAGTCAAGGTAAATTTCGTGGTGGGCGACCTGCGTTATCTCGCCCGCGGCGGAAGACTCTCTCCCTCCAAGGCGCGTATGGGCAACGTCCTTCAGGCGAAGCCCGTGCTTCACGTCGATAAGGAAGGGGAGATAAGCGTGCTCACCAAGGTGATAGGCGCCAAAAAGGCGATGTCCTACGTCGTGGACGAGTTCGCGGCGCATTACCGCAACGTCGACGACGCTCCCGTGTTCATAGTCGGGGCGGACTGCGACGACCTCGTCGCGGAACTCAAGGACAGAGTGGCGGCGATTGCACCCGACGCGGATTTGCGCGTGCAGCCCGTCGGCCCCGTCATAGGCGCACATTGCGGGCCTGGAACCTACGGCATAATCTATATGTCCGACGAAAGGTGAACTCTGACGGGCGGCGGTGAGATGAAAAAAGTTTTCCGTCTGCTTGTCCTGACGTTCGTTTTGATACTGACGACCGTTTCGCTTGCCGCTTGCGGCAGGGCGGAGCGGTTTTATTTTCACGACGTTTTCGGCACTTTTCTGGAAATCGACGCGGAAGGAACCGGCAGGAAGGATTTTGCCGATTCGCTGTACGATTCTCTGAAGAAAGACGAGGCCGTCATTTCCGCCGACATTGCGGGGAGCGATGTGGAAAGGATAAATTCGGCGGCGGTCGGGGAGAGCGTGGAGTGTTCGCCCGTCACTATGGAACTGCTTGCCGTTTGCGAAAAGGTATACCGCGCCACGGACGGAGCATACGACCCGTCTGTCTATCCTCTCGTAAAATTGTGGGGTTTTGCGGCGGGCGATTTCGTTGCGGGAGGCAATTATACGCCGCCCTCGCAGGCGCAGATAGATTCCGCCCTCGCGCTCGTCGGATTCGACAGGGTTTTCGCCGTCGATTACGACAACAATACCGTCACGAAACTGGTTGAGGGTGCGGCGCTGGACCTGGGAGGAGTGGCCAAGGGCTGGGAAGTCCAACGCGCCCTGAACGAAGGCGGCGACAGGAAATTCCTGATAAACTTCGGCGGCAACATAGGCGCAAACGCCAAGGAATACACGGTGGGAATTTCCTCTCCGCGTACGGAAATGAGCACGTTGTCGTACATCGGTACGTTCAGTCTGATGTCGGGCGAGACCGTGACCACGAGCGGAGATTACGAGCGGTATTTCGAGTACGAAGGCAAAAGGTATTTTCACATAATAGACCCCGAGAGCGGTTATCCCGCGGACGGAGGACTTATGAGCGCGACGGTCGTTACGCTGGGCGGCGCGACGGACGGCGCGACGGCGGACGCTCTTGCCACGGCAATGATGATAGTGGGCAAAGACGCGGCGCTCGCTCTTGCCGAAGAGTTCGGAGTGGGGTGTATTCTGGTCGGCACGGACAAGACGGTGACGGTCGGTTTGGGCGACAGAGCGTACACCTCAAAATTGCAATAATCGGTGTTTGACCGCACAAAACCGAACTTTAACGCCGTTTTTGCGTAAATATAGCGGCGGTGCGGACAATTCGAAAGATATGAAAAAAAAGACGGCGGACAGAGTGAAAACGAGTTTTGCGACCCTTTTCAAAAAGGGGGATTTAATCGTGCTCGTTTTGCTTGTCGCCGCTGTAGTGCTGTCTGTCGTCGCGGTTACGGGGAGCGATGACGGCAATTTCGCGTTGGTGTATATAGACGGCGATTTGAAATATTCTCTCCCTCTCGACAAAAACGCTTCGCTGGAAATTCTCGACGGCTCGATGACCGTTGTCGTCGAGGACGGGAAAGTGTATGTCTCTCATTCCGATTGTCCCGAGCAACTGTGCGTGCACAGCGCGCCTCTGACTGCTGCGGGCGGCATGACGGTATGTCTGCCCAACAAGGTTATCGTTAAGATAGACAGCGGGGAGGTGGACGCGATATCGTGAAAAACAACGTTACGAAAAAAATAGCGTTGTCGGGGCTTTTCCTCGCCCTCGCGCTCATAGTCTCGTTGCTGGAAAGCCTTTTGCCGCCTATCGTGCCTGCTTTGCCTTACGCCAAACTGGGGTTGGGCAACGTCGTATTGCTGATGTGCTTTGTTCTTGTAGGTGTGAGGGAGGGCTACTGCGTGCTGTTGCTCAGATGTTTGCTTGCCGCCGTTTTCGCAGGTAATTTCTCGTCTTTGATGTGGTCGGTTCCCGCCGCGCTTGCGGCGTACACCGCAATGTATCTGCTGTACAAAACGCGGTTCTTTTCCACAGTTGCGCTGTCCGCCGTCGGCGGTATGGTGCACAATGCCGTGCAAATGGCGGTGGGCGTCGGAGTGGCGGGGAGTGCGGTCGCAGCCTATCTTCCTTATATGCTCGTTGCGGGCGGGGTTGCGGGAGTGGCTACGGGCATCGTGTGTCATTTCGTGCTCGCTGTTGCCGAGCGCGGCAATCCGGCCGTCAACCGCGCGGACGTTTATGTACGAATACCGAGAAGCGCGGAAGACGTGCAGGACGACGACAACGGGTGATTGTGCGCCCCTCGAGGGTGTATCCGAGCAAGTTCGGCAGACACAAAAATTTCCCTGTTCCGATTGTAAAAAAGAGCAAAGCCGCGGCGTGCCGCGGCTTTTTGCCGTTCGGGATAAAATTGCAGGATTCCGCGGCGGCTCAGAACGGAAGGAGATAGGATAGACCTCTTGCCGTGGAGCCAAGCAGACACATAACCGCAAAAGCCACTCCGAGGAGAAACGCGACAATGCCGAGGGCGAAAGAAAGCCGTGCCACGAATTTGTTGTGCGCGGGAGCGGTGGAGCACATTATTATTCCCACGAAGGAGAACACGGCTGCAATCACGTTGGTGTAGAGCGCGGCTTTGGAGAGGGGGACCGTTTGTCCCGCCGCGCCGCCCGGTATGAGCAACATCAGCAGCGGCACCAACACCATAAGAAAGGCGACCGTGCACAGGGCAAAGCCGATGAAGAGCACAACGGCGCTTCCTTTCTTTTCTTCCGCGGCAGGTGCGCCTGCGGAGCCGTCCCGAGAATATCTCTGTTTCATATTAATATCATACTATTCCGCTCGCGGGAAGTCAACCCTCCTCTGTGAGACAGACGTTGACGGCGCGCCCGCCGCCCGCGACAGACGGTTTTGTCTATGGGAGGGGCAGGGGCGGAAAACGTCAGGCGCTTCAGCATACCCCGCTTTCCGCGGCGGACAGCGTGAGCGAGAACACGTCGCCCTTGCCGAAAGCCCCGTAATAGAAATCCTTGTCGGAAGAGGACGAGAAAACCAATCGCAGTTTGTCGCCCGACAGCGCCGTCAGACATTTTCCGTCGGGCAGACCTTCCCCGGAAATCATAAGCAGGGGAGAAGCGGCGGAGTCCGCAAGGGCATACACCGAAAAGTCGTTGCCTTCACGCACGCCGACGATGTGTCCGCTCTCGGCTCGGACGGCGAAATACACTTCGTCGAACGACGGGGCGAAACTCGTTGCCGCCACAAGGTCCAGATGACGGCAGTAGGTGTAGATTTTGCCTGCAGCCAGCACGCGGAGAGAAGTTCCGTCCGACAACACCGCGCCGTAGGAGGCGTTGTCGATTGTCGCCGAAGCGACGTATTCGCCGTCGTTCGCAAAGGTATTGAGGGCAAGTCCGCCCGCCGTGGCGGTGAGCAGTACGAACATAATTCCTTCTTCGCCTGCAAGCGGTGAAAATTGCATAAAAGTGTGGTTTTTCAATCCGTATCTAATGTTAAAACCTTTGTTTTGCTCAAACGTGATAATCGTGACTCCCTCTGCGGCGGTGCGTGCGACAATGACGAAAACGGTGCCCGTATAAAATGCCTGGTAGATTTCTTCCACGCCGCCCGCAAGATAATAAGCGCTCTTTTCCAGCGTCAGACCGCTTCCGACAACGGCGGCGTTGAGTCCACGGGAATCGGTGTAGAAAAGGTGCGTGGAAGAGCCGTCCGAGCAGAAGGCGGCGTGCCCGAAAGCGTCGATATCCGCGCTTGCCGTTTCACGCGCGGACACGTCGAAAAGGTGCAGTCCGCCGCCCGTAGGTGTGCGCGACAACAGCAACACACCTTCCGACGACAAAGTGGAGGCAACGGGTGCTTCCTCTTCCTCGGAGTCGGATATACGCGAGACCGAAGTAACTTCGTTGTCGGTGAAAACGGCCACGTACATTCCCGCCCCTCTGCAGTCGTATCCGAGGGAGTCGGACGAAAAGAACACGGCGGTTTTGTCCGCGAAGAACACGGCGGTTTGCGCGCTGTCCGCTCCTTCGCCGCCCGCGTGGGATACGGTCAGCCCGCGGTAAGATTCCGCGGGACGCGGCAGGGTCGTGTATTCGGGAATTTGCGGAGTGTTGTCCTCGGGGGGATTGTTTTCGCCCGTGTTGTCGCCGCCGGTGGCGGTGTGGTCGTCGCCGAGGTCGGTATAGAAAGAATCGTAAAGTATGTAGGACCCCACGGCGACGGTGAGCAGAACTATGACGGCGAGCCATTTGGCGACGGTTTTTTGTCTTTGCATTTTACACCTCGCCGTATTGTATCATCTATAATTTCCGCAATTTTTCCGCCCGTGTCGCTTGCAATGCGTCGCATAGGCGGCGTTTCCAGGGCGCGCCTGATTGCGGGCACAAGATTCTCGCGAAATTTGTCGTTCTGAACAAGCACCAGCGCACCGTATTTTTCGGCAAGGCGGGCGTTGGGTATCTGGTCGCCGCGCGACACTCCTTTGGGGAGAGGAACGAACACCGCTCGTTTTTTCAGCGCCGAAATTTCGGCTACTGCGGTTGCGCCCGCCCGCGACAGAACAACGTCGCTCGCCGCATAAAGCGTGGCGATGTCGTCGCAGTACGGCAGGGGAACGTAACGTGCGGAGCGCGGGGGTAAATCGGAGTTCTTACCTTTGCCCGAAACGTGAATGACCGCGCAGAACCGCGTCAGTTCCGGAAGCGCGGCGATAACCGCTTCGTTGATTGCGGTTGCGCCTGAACTTCCGCCCACCGCCAGCAAGACGGGAAGTCCCTTTTCTATGCACAATCCCCTTCGCGCGGTCTCGCGGTCGCGACAGAACAGTTCTTCCCGCACGGGCATTCCCACGAACTCGCCGAAGCCGACTTCGGGATACGCGGTGAGTACGCGGGCGCCTTTCCGACGTGCTATGCGATTCGACAGGCCGAGGGTGGAGTCCGATTCGTGACACACGACGGGCAATCCGAGTTTTGCCGCCGCCAGCACGAACGGCAACGCGGCAAACCCGCCTTTTGAAAACACGATGTCGGGTTTTTCGGCGCGCAGTATTTCCTCGGCGCGGCGTTTGCCCTCCGAGAGTTTCCGTGGAATGGAGGCGTTGTTTTTCAACGATTCGAGGGAGACCGAACGACGGAATTTGACGCACGGTACTCCGAAAAAGGGTATTCCGTTCAACGCGGCGAGACGCGCTTCCGCGCTTTCGCCTTCCTCTCCTCCGTAAACGACTTCCAGTCCCCGACGTTCCAGCGCGGGGACAAGCGCAAGGTTGGGGTAGATGTGTCCGCCCGTGCCGCCTCCTACCAACATAACTTTCGCCATAGTTTTCCTCCTCGGGTAGCCTGACCGCGGAGTTTCCGCGCGGCAATTCATAGTATGCGCGGGGGTGCGGCAAATTTGCGTGCGGAGCGGCGCGGAAGCGTGTTTGGGGGCATTTTGCGTATTGCAAAACGCACTTCGCCGTGTTAAGATTGTCAATAATCGGATAATTCGGAGGAGATTATGAAGAACGATAAATTTCAGAGTTTTGACGGCACCACCATTCAATGCTATGTGTGGAACGACGTCAAAAAGCCCAAAGGCGTCGTGCAGATATCCCACGGTATGGCGGAACACGCACGAAGATACGACGATTTCGCCAACTTCCTCAACCGCAACGGTTATATAGTTTTCGCCGACGACCACCGCGCCCACGGACTCACCTCCGCAAAGGCGAGCGCGAAAGGCGTCAAAGGGTATCAGAAAGGCGATATCTTCGAGGACACTCTGAAAGACGAACTCGCCATTACCGATTATCTCAAGGAAAAATACGGTCTGCCCGTGGTCTATGTCGGACACAGTTACGGCAGTATGCTCGGGCAGAGATACATAGAGGAGAACAACGGCGCCGTCGGCGCGGTGCTCATCGGTTCGGCGTGTATGAAAGGCGCGCTCCTCGGCACGGGCGCGGCGATTGCCAATATTCAGTACGGTCTCCTCGGCGGCGAGAAAGAGGGCAAAATGCTGGACAAACTCAGTTTCGGTTCCTACAACGCCCCCTTCAAGAAAGAGAAACGCCCCTTTGCGTGGCTCTCCCGCGACGAGGAACAGTGCAAGAAATATTTCCTCGACGAGCAGTGCGGTTACGTGATGTCGATAGCGTTTTACAAGTTCTTCTTCGGCGGTCTCAAGAAAGCCTACAAGAGCGGCAACATCGCGAAAATCGACAAGAAAAAGCCCATTGCCATTTTCTCGGGCGGCGAAGACCCCGTCGGCGGCAAGGGTAAACTCGTGAGCAAACTTTACGATATGTACAGGAAAGCGGGCGTCGAGAAAGTGGATATGAAGATTTACGAAGGCGCGCGTCACGAAATACTCAACGAGACCAACAAGGACGAAGTCTACCGCGACGTGCTCGCCGCAATAGATTCTATGATAGGCTGAGCGGAACGCGAAGCCGGTCTTCAACGCAACTGAAAAACCGCCCGTGCAGGGCGGTTTTGTTTTGTGGTTTTGCGGAGACGTTTGCGCTCTCCGTTGCGGTTTTCCGCAAATTTTCCCGTGAGGATTATTCGGCGGGCGCGCCTTCGCGGTCGAAGATTTCCGTCGCTTCGATTGCTATGTCAAGCCCGAGCGCGAACGTCTTGCGGTCCATATTGTCGGCGGTGTCCTTGACGTTGTGGTAGTAATCGGCGGGAGTGGGGTCCATACCCGCAAGGCAGGTGGCGCGCAGTCCGCTCTTGGTGATTGCGGCGGCGTCGGACGCTCCGAAGAACACCGAGAAATGTTTGAGGGGTCTTCCGCAGGCGGCGGAGGCCTTGTCCAGCAGTTTCACCGCGCCTGCGTCGTGGGCAATGGTGCCCGTGAGGTCGCGGTTGTAGATGTTGAGATAATCCCAGTCGCGCAGGGTTTCGAGACCTATGAACACGGTTTCGACGTCGCTCGCGAGAATCTCGTCGCGGTGTTTTTTCGCCCACGCGAACGCGCCTCTCAGTCCCGCTTCCTCGGAGCCCGTGAGCACCACGTCTACCTCGGTGTTCTCGAAGCGTATCCCGCTCTCTTTCAGGCACTTGAGGACGGCGACGGAGGCCATCACGCCCGTGAGGTTGTCGTTGGCGCCCGGCACTACCACCTTGAACTTGCAGAAGAAGAAAAGAAGGGCATAGAAAGGAATGAAAACGGAAGTGACGACGAGAGTCCACCAGCCGAGGTTGCCCTTGACGAGATTTGCTATGCACAATGCGACGGAAGCCAGCACGCCGACCACGCAGAACACTATGGTGACTATCATAAATGCGGGCTTTATCTTCATCAGGGTCCACTCGTACGCGGAATCGCAATGACCCGAGAAAATTATTCTCCTCTTGGTTTCGCCCGCGCTCTTGTATCTGGCGTAGACGTTGCCCGAAGTGGTCTTGGGAAGCAACGGGTCTATGAAAGGTTTGTAGAGCAGGAACTCCATAATGGTTATGAGCAGCGAGAGTGCCGCCAGCATTATGGTTACGATGTGGCAGGCGAGAGCCGCTCCGTCAACGAAAATGGCGATGAACTGCATTGCCGCGGCGAGGAGCAGCAGAATCGAAACGATTTTGGTGAATCCCACCAGACCGTGGCGGGAGACGGTGAAATCCTCGATTTCGGCTTCGTCCGCCCAACCGTTGTCGAGGAGTTCTTTCCTGAGCCATTCCTGCGCCTTTCTTTCGTTGGGCATACCGGATTCGCGCGGACCGATTTCCTCGCAGATGTACTTGATTGCGCCGAGACTGTAGTCCACGGCGCCGTCTCTGACTTCCTTGGTTACACGCATAATTAACCCCTTGCCGCCGTCATTCGGGAGACGGCGTTTTTAATGTGCGACCATTATAACGTAAAAGGTGCGTTTTTTCAACAGTTTGCTTTTTCATAGGCGGTTGTGTATGCGCGCGTCTGCGTCGGGCGCCGAATCACGAAAGCAATCGGGTACACGTCGTTTTGCGCAAAACCGCGTTTTCCGCACACACACCATATTGTGGTGCCGAAGGAAATTTTGACGACGGGTCGAAAGAAATGTGCAACAAACGCTTTTACTGCGCTAGATGTTGTGGTATAATCTTTGCATAATGGATAACCGCGCGCGGGAAGCGCCCGCGCGGAGTGCGTCACTATTTTATGCCGAGCAATCGGACTTTGAAAACGGAACTTTGCGGGAGGTTTACCCGCGGCGGACCGTTGGGGTGAATATGGCAGGTAACGAATACAAGGCAGGGGACATACGCGTGCTCGAAGGGCTGGACGCCGTAAGGAAGCGTCCAGGTATGTATATCGGCACGACGGGCGTCAAGGGGCTGCACCACATTCTCTGGGAAATCATCGACAACAGCGTTGACGAAGTCGCCAACGGTTACGGCGACACCGTCACCGTGACTTTTCTGGACGACAACGTAGTGAAGGTGTCCGACAACGGCAGGGGCATACCCGTGGACAAGCACCCGAAATTGCGCATAAGCGGCGTCGAAGTCGTGTTTACCCAATTGCACGCAGGTGCCAAATTCGACAGCGGACAGTACGCCTATTCCGGCGGACTGCACGGTGTGGGCGCTTCGGTCACGAACGCGCTTTCCGAATGGCTTGTCGTCGAGGTGCACCGCGACGGCAAAAAATACCGTGCGGAATTTCATTCGCCCGAAGTGGGCGGCAAAATCAAAAGCGGAGTTATCAAAACCCCGCTGACCTACGTCGGTGCCACCAAACTCAAAGGCTCGGCGGTCACTTTCAAAGCCGACGAAAGGGTGTTCGGCAAAGAGCGCTACGACTATGACACGGTAATCGACCGTATGCGCGAAGTGGCGTATCTGAACAAAGGCATCAAGATAGTAATCTCCGACGAGCGTCTGCCTCTTTACGGCGGGACGGGCAGAAGCGACACGCTGTGCTACGCGGGCGGTATCGCCGACTACGTGCAGTACATCAACGAGGGGCGCACCGTGCTTTACGACAAACCTCTCTACGTCGAAGCCAAGGAGGCCAACTTCGAGGTTGCCGTGGCGGTGCAGCATACCGACGGATACGCCGAGCACATTCATTCCTACGTCAACAGCATTCCCACGCCCGAGGGCGGCACGCACGAAGTTGGATTCAAGTCCGCCGTCACGAAGGTTTTCAACGAATTCGCACGCAAGAACAACATTCTGAAAGAGAAACAGCAGAACCTGCTCGGTGAGGATTTCCGCGAAGGTATGGTCGCCGTCATCACCGTAAAAATGCAGAACGTGCAGTTCGAGGGACAGACCAAGAGCAAACTGGGCAATCCCGAGGTGCGTTCCAAGGTGGAGAATCTCGTGGCGGAAAGGCTCGAGGCTCTCATCGCTATGCGCGGTTACAAATCCGCCGCCGAGAAAATCGTCGCCAAGGCAATGGGCGCGGCGCGCTCCCGAGAGGCGGCGAAACGCGCCAAGGACATAGCGCGTCAGCAGAACAAACTGAACGGCTCGAACCTCGTGGGCAAACTGAGCAGTTGCACCGGCAAGAACGCCGCTATCAACGAACTTTTCATAGTCGAGGGCGACAGCGCGGGCGGCAGCGCGAAACAGGCGCGAGACCGTAGTTTTCAGGCAATTCTTCCTTTGCGCGGAAAGCCGCTCAACGTGGAGAAAGCCCCCCTTGAGAAAATCCTTGCCAACGAAGAAATTTCCACCATTATCAGCGCGCTCGGCACGGGCATAGAACCCCAGTTCGAGATTGACGACCTCAAGTACGACAAGGTCATTATCCTCGCCGACGCCGACCAGGACGGCGCGCATATACGCGCCCTGCTTCTCACGTTTTTCTTCCGCTATATGCGGCCGCTCATTACCGAGGGGCACGTCTATATCGGTATGCCCCCGCTTTACAAAATGCAACGCAAGGACGAAGTCAAATATTTCTACGACGACGCCGCGCTCGAAGAGGGCAGAAAGGAAATGGGAAAGAACGCGTTGCTGCAACGCTTCAAGGGTCTCGGCGAGATGAATCCCGAGCAACTGTGGGAGACCACTATGGACCCCGCGCACAGGACGCTCACGAGGGTGACGATAGAGGACGCCGCCGTCGCGGACAGGAGAATATCCGTGCTTATGGGCGACGACAGCACCGTGAGAAAAGATTACATCTACCGTTATGCGGATTTCAACCGCGTTGACGACTTCGCCGTGGGCGGAGAGGACGACGGGAGGTAAAATATGGCAAAGAAATCTTCCCTTCCCGTGCGGGACAGCGTGATACTCGACGTTGTTTTCGAAGAGGTTATGCACAGCAGTATGCTGCCTTATTCCGAAAACGTCATTCTCGACAGGGCTTTGCCGAGGGTGGAGGACGGGCTCAAACCCGTGCAACGGCGTATTCTTTACGCAATGCACGAAATGGGGCTGACGCCCGACAAACCTTACAAGAAATCCGCGCGTATAGTGGGCGACTGCCTCGGCAAATATCACCCTCACGGCGACAGTTCCGTGTACGGGGCGATGGTCAGAATGGCACAGCCTTTCGCGATGAGAATGAAACTCGTCGACGGTCACGGCAATTTCGGGTCTGCCGACGGCGACCCCGCCGCCGCGATGAGGTACACCGAAGCGCGTATGAGTCCGCTTGCGCTGGAACTTCTACGCGACCTCGACAAGAACACCGTCACGTGGAGCCCCAACTTCGACGACAGCCTCGAGGAGCCCAATATGCTCCCCGGCAGGTTTCCCAATCTGCTTGTCAACGGCGCGAACGGCATAGCCGTCGGTCTTGCCACCAACATTCCGCCCCACAATATGGGCGAAGCAATAGACGCCGTGGTTGCGGTCATCGACAACCCCAAAATCACCACGGAGGAACTTCTGCGCATTATGCCCGGTCCCGACTTCCCGACGGGCGGATTCATCATTCCCGTGGACACTATGGAAAGCATTTACGAGACGGGCAAGGGCAGAATCAAAATCCGTTCCCGTCTGCATATCGAGGAAGACGGCGGCAGGAAAAACATCGTCGTCACGGAAATGCCTTATCAGGTGTCCAAAGCCGACGTTCTGAAGAAAATCGCCGACTTGCGCGAAGAGAACAAGGAATTGCTGGGCGGCATAAGCGAAATCGTCGACGAATCGGACAAGACGGGTATGCGCGCGGTGGTCAAACTCAAACGCGACACCGACGCGTCCAAAATCGTGGCGTTCCTGCTCAAGAAAACTTCGCTGGAGATAGGCTACTCCGTCAATATGGTTGCCATCGCGGGAGGCAAGCCCGAGCAGATGGGGCTGAAAGCCATTCTCGATTATTACATTGCCTACCAACGCGACGTAATAGTGCGCCGCACAAAGTTCGACCTCGACGCCGCAAAGCAGCGTGCGGAAATCGTGCGGGGACTGCTCATCGCCATTCGCAACATCGACGAGGTTATCCGCATCATACGCGCTTCGGAATCTACTCAGAAAGCCAAACTGGCGCTCCGCGAGAGATTTGACCTGAGCGACGACCAGGCGCAGGCAATCGTCGATATGCGCCTCAAGGCACTCACCCGTCTCGAGATTGGCAAACTCGAGGAAGAACTTGCCGAACTCGAGAAGAAAATCGCGTTGTACACCGCCATTCTCGCGTCGCCGCGCAGGCAGTATTCCGTAATCAAGGAAGAAATCCTCGCCATTAAAAAGGCGATGTCTTCCGAGCGCGTTTCCGTCATACTCGGAGCGGAGGAGGGAGAAAAGGTCGAGATTCCCACGGAAGACGAAGCGGTTGCGTACCGCGACGGAGTGCTGGTGACTTCGGCGGCGGGCACGGTGCGGTTTATGTCACAGAAGAACTATTCCGCTCTTGCGGCGGAAGCGAGGAAAATGGACGGCGAACTTCCCGCCGACGCCGTGGCGGTCAACAACAAAGGCTGGATTCTGGCGTTCACCGACAGGGGCAACGCCGCGCGTCTCGACATAGGTTCGGCACAGGAAAAACGCTGGAAGGAAAAGGGCGCGTCGCTTTCGCAGTTCAATCCCGAAATTCACATTGACGAAAAACCCGTCAAAATTATGTTTTTCCCGTCCGCTCCCGTGGGAGAAGTGATAATATACACCGAGAAAGGTATGGCGAAGAGGACGGAACTCGCGGAGTTCGGCTCTATGCGCGGTGCGGGGACGGCGATGGCGCTGTCGGACGGCGACCGCGTTATCGGCGTGGAAGTCGTGGAAGAGGGAATGAACGTCCTCGAAGTCACACGCGAAGGACTCTGTCTCGTTTACGCTATGAACGAAGTGCCCGTACAGGGCAGGAAGGCGTCGGGCGTGCGCGGAATCAAACTCAACGACGGAGACCTTGTCGCTTATGCGGGACAGACGGACGACGAGGGCGAAATCATAGTTATGGCTTCGACCGGACACCTCAAACGGGTGATATCCTCTACGATAGACCCCGGTTCGCGCTACAACAAGGGCGTGAAAATCATAGAACTTGCGGGCGGCAAGGTCTGTTTTGTCGGCACGGTCAAAATGCCCTACGACCTTTACGTGGTCACGCCGACGGGCACGGAAGTCGTCAATACGGAGGATATCAGGCTTGACACCCGCGTCACAAAGGGTAAGCAGGCGTTCAAGGCGGGTATCGTCGGCGCTTACAGAATAATCGGTCAATAGTCCACAGGGAGGACGGGAGATATTCAAATGAGAAAGACAGGTTTCGACAGCCAGATGTATATGCAAAAACAGTCCGAGCAGATTCTCGAGAGAATTTCGGGGTACGACAAACTTTACCTCGAGTTCGGCGGGAAACTGTTCGACGACCTGCACGCCGCGCGCGTTATGCCCGGTTTCGATAAGGCGGCCAAAATAAAACTGTTGCAGAAACTCAGCGACAAAGCCGAACTCATCATCTGCATAAACGCCGGCGATATCGAGAAGAACAAGGTGCGCGCCGACTACGGTATCACGTACGGAAGCGAAGTCGAGCGAATGATTGACAACATCTCGGGTATGGGTATCTACATCAACTGCGTGGTCATCACTATGTTTGCGGACCAGCAGGCGGCCATAGCCTATCAGCACAAATTAGAGAACAGGGGAGTCAAAGTTTATATACACCGTCCCACCAAAGGTTATCCCCACGAGATAGACACGATAGTGTCCGACGAGGGATACGGCGCCAATCCCTACATCGAAACGACGCGTCCTCTCGTCGTCGCCACCGCGCCCGGTCCCGGCAGCGGAAAACTGGCAACCTGCCTCAGCCAACTTTACCACGAGTACAAGAGGGGCGTCAAAGCGGGTTACGCCAAATTCGAGACGTTCCCGATATGGAATCTGCCCCTGGGGCACCCCGTCAACGTGGCTTACGAGGCGGCGACCGCGGACCTCAAGGACGTCAACAAAGTGGACAACTTCCACCTCGAAGCCTACGGGCAGATGGCGGTCAACTATAACCGCGACATAGATGTTTTCCCCGTGGTGCGGAGCATACTCACCAAGATTTCGGACAGCGAACTTGTCTACCGTTCTCCCACGGATATGGGCGTAAATATGGCCGGATACTGCATTGTCGACGACGACGTGTGCGTGGAGGCCAGCAAACAGGAAGTAATCAGACGCTACTACAAGGCGCTCGTCGATTTCAAGAACGGCACCGCCAAGCCTTCCACCGTGCAACGGTTGGAATTTCTTATGTCCAGGCTGGGAATATCTCCCGCGGACAGAAAGGTGGTGGCGGCCGCGGACGCCAAGAGCGAAGCCTGCGGCGGAGTCGGCGCCGTGGCTATCCAACTCGACGACGGCAGAATAGTGACGGGGCGCAACTCCGAGATAATGAGCGCGTCGGCGGCTTGCGTGTTCAACGCCGTCAAGGCGCTTGCGGGTATGGACGACGTCAGGCTCATATCGCCTTACGTCATAGGACCCATACTCGACCTCAAAACGAAAATTCTCGAGGAAAAGGAAAACACCCTGACTCTCGACGAGGCTCTTATCGCGCTGTCGATATGCGCGGCGACAGACCCCGCCGCCGCCCGCGCGATAGAGAAACTGGTGGAACTGAGAGGGTGCGAAGCACATTCCTCTCATATGCTCCACAAGGCGGACGAGAACCCCTTCCGCAAACTCGGGCTCAATCTCACCTGTGAACCCGAATTTCTCACAAACGATTTGTTCAACAACTGAAAACGGAGTTTATCGATTCCAAACGACTGATGAACTTCTTTTTCGGCGAACTGTTTGTTTGACAGACAATACAGCGAGGTGCTCTCGATGACGGGACAGACTGACGGAAAAGGCTTATCCCAGCAAAAGGAAAGCAAGATGAAAATCGCGCTCACCGCTACGGCGGGCGTGGTCAATCTCGCCCTGGGTATCCTCAAGTTCTACGCGGGCATTTTCACCAACAGCATAAGCATAATCAGCGACGGCATAAATAACTTCGGCGACGTGTTCTCCAACGCGGGTGCGGCGGCGGGGTTCGCTTTCGAAAACAAAAAACCCACGGCAAAATATCCTTTCGGATTCGGCAGGGTGGAATACGTCGTGGCGTTCGTTATGTCGGTAATTGTCGTGGTGGTGGGGTGCGTGTTCGCATATTCCGCGCTGGACAGATTGTTCTACAGACAGATAGTGACTTTTGCGTGGACGCAGTTCTGGATTGTGTTCGCCACGATATTCGTCAAGGTGGCGCTTGCCGTCGTTTTCGGGCTTATGAACAAAAAAATTCCTTCGGAAGTCTTGAAAGCGCAGCAAATAGACAGTATACTTGATTCACTCGTGACGACGTTCGCGCTCCTCGGGCTTTTCCTTTACCGCTATATATCTTTCCCCGTGGACGCGGTGATAGCGCTTGCGATAAGCGTTATGCTCATAGGTGCGGGCGTCAAGTTGCTCGTGTCCGCGTTCGGCAGGCTTATGAACGCGCGCGACGACCTGCGCACGGAAGGGCTGATAAGGCTTTCGAAGGCGCAGAAAGGCGTGCTCGACGCCACGGCGCGGGTGTACGATTTCGGCAGGCACTGCGCCGAGGCGAACGTCGGATTGTCCTTTGCGGAGGACGTGAGCGAGGACGACAGGAAAGCCGTTATGGAAAAAATCGCCGCCGTTGCGGCGAATAAGGGAATAAAAGTCACATTCGTCGGTTACGACGTTCCCGTTCCCGCGGTTGCGGCAGAAGGGGAGAGCGAACAGGAAGAGGAATCGCGCGCGGGCGAGGTTCCCGCTCCGCCCGATGAAAAGGAGGAAGAATGAAACCCGAAGACGAAATCAAAGTCGACGAAACCACGGCTGCGGACGTCGCGGCGGAAGATACCGCCCCCGAGTCGGCACAGGACGCCGCGGGGAACGAAGAGGATTATTTCGCGCCCGTCGAAGTGCCTCTCAAGAAGCCCCGCGTCAAGAGAAAGGACCTGCCCCCCGCCGAGCGCAAGCGCCGCAACATAAGGGACATCATCATCACCTGCACTGTGTGCGGTCTCGTCCTCGTGTTCTTCGCAATTCTCGCGCTTTGCAGTTACGTCGGATACACGGGCAACTACAAATACATAGACACCGTCGAAGCGCTCCCCGAGGATTACAGCGATTTCGAGATGAACTACGACGAAAGCCTCGGTTATTACGTTTTCTCTCCCAAGAACGGAGCCTCCGCGGAAGATTTCACGGTGTTGCAACTGACCGACATTCACATCGGCGCGGGCGCGTTTTCCGCACAGAAAGACAGGTGGGCGCTGCAGGCGGTCGAGGAGACCGTAAAAGCCGTTCAGCCCGACCTCGTCATAGTGACGGGCGACGTCGCGTATCCCGTGCCTTTCCAGGCGGGCACCTTCGACAACCAGCGCGAAGCGGATATGTTCGGCGAACTTATGGACAAACTCGGCGTTTACTGGACTCTCGCTTTCGGCAACCACGACACCGAGGCGTACAGCCTGTACGACCGTGACGAAATAGGCGACTACTACTACGCCAAGGCTTCCTCCGGTGATTGGGAGAAGTGCCTTTTCCGCAAAGACCCCGTCGGCAAAGACCTGTCCGGAGTGGGCAACGATATGATTCTGCTCAAGAATTCCGACGGCAAAATCGTTCATTCTTTCGTGACGCTGGATTCCCACTCCTACACAGACGGAGACTATTTCGGTATAGCGTGGAAATACGACAACATCAAGGCCGACCAGGTCTACTGGTATGCCAGCGAGATAAAGAGACTGTCCGAAATCAACGGCAACGCGGCGGGTGATTTCATAGCGAGCACCGTTTATTTCCACATTCCTCTCCGCGAATACGGCGTGTATTACGAAGCGGCCAAGAACGGCTCCGACAAAGCCGAACTTCTCTTCGGCGTTGCCGGCGAGTCGGGCGAAAAATCCTTCCCCGGTATGTATAACGACACCCTGTTCGAGACAATGATTCTGTACAACGGACAGGGCACCTTCTGCGGCCACGACCACTACAACAACTATTCTCTCGAAGTCACCGAAACCGTCTATTACAACGTGGACGACAACGGGATTATGATTCCCGTCGAGGTGACGGACGGGGCTACGGCGGCAAATTCCGAAAGAGGAACCGTGCGTCTCACGTACGGAATGAGCATCGACTATCTCGCTTATGTCGGAATCGCAAGCAAGGTCGAACAGCGCGGCGGCACCGAAATAAGTGTTGCTCTCGAGGACGGTTCGATAAGCCTGCGTCAGCGTCCGTTGGTGTCTCTCGCCGAGACTGCGAACGCCGCGTTCGTCTGAGCCGCACGCTGAACACAAGCAACACATAAGGGACGGAGGGTGCGCCTCCCCGTGCGGGGAGTGTGCGCCCTTCTCGGTCTCCGGGGGAATCGCGGGAATCCCGCGGTCAGGTCGGACGGCGCAACGGCGCCCGTGCGGCGGTCAACTCAATAAAGCGGGCACGCTTTGCGCGCCCCGGGAGCGTATATGAAACTGAAAAACAGAGCGGACATTTCCGCGGAGTACAAGTGGCGTACCGACGAGATTTTTTCCTGCGACGAAGATTGGGAGGAATCCTTTTTTGCCGTGGGGGAAAGCGTCGGGAAAATTTCGTCGTATAACGGCAGGCTGAAAGACGACGATTCGATTCTGGAATGCCTGAACCTCGAGACGCGTCTCGGTCACGACGTCGTGAAACTTTACCATTACGCGCACCTGCGCCACGACGAGGACACGCGCGTCGCGCTTTATCAGGGTATGAAGAGCAGGGCCGAGCAATTGTATGTGCGCTATTCCACGCTCACGTCTTTCGTCACCCCCGAACTTTCCGAACTGCCCGCAGACGACCTGAAACGCCTTGCGGAAAACAAGCGCTTTGCCGATTATTCGGTATATCTCAACGAGATTATCCGTCAGAAAGACGTCATACTCTCGAAAAAGGAAGAAAAAATTCTCCGCGAAGTCGGATTGTTCTCGGACACGTCGGACGAGGTTTTCGCAATGTTCGACAATGCGGACGTAAAATTCCGTCCCGTCCCCGACGGAAAAGGGGGCACCGCAGAGATGAGCCACGGCGTTTACGCGCAGATGCTGCAGAATCCCGACAGGGAGATACGCCGCGCGGCTTTCGAAAGTATGTTCGAGGCGTACCGCGACCACATCAACACGCTTGCGGCGAATTATGCGGGCAACGTCAAGAAAGATTGGTTTTTCGCAAAGGTCAGGGGATTTTCTTCCTCGCTCGACCGCGCGTTGTTCAACGAGAACGTCCCACCGACCTGTTACGCGAAACTGCTCGCCGCAGTGAACAAGGGCACAAAAACCTTGCACGCCTATATCGCATTACGTCGCAGACTGCTCGGCGGCGAACTCAATATGTACGACCTCCACGTGCCTCTTGTGGGTGCGGTCAGGAGCAATGTTAAGTACGAAAAGGCGGTTGAGACAGTCAAATCCGCACTTAAAGTTATGGGTAAGGAGTACAGCGACATTCTTGCGTCTGCGTTCACGGACGGTTGGATTGACGTTTTCGAGAACAAGGGCAAGAGGAGCGGAGCCTATTGTTCGTCTTTCTACGGCGAACACCCTTACGTGCTCCTCAACCACACGGGAACAACGCACGATACGTTCACCGTCGCGCACGAACTGGGCCACGCGCTGCACAGTTACTACTCAAACGCCGCACAGCCCGAGCCGAAAGCCGATTACGAGATTTTCGTCGCGGAGATTGCCTCCACGGTCAACGAAGTCCTGTTGCTGAAATATCTGCTTGCGCACTCCGACGGCGATATGAGGAAGTATCTGTTGTCCTACTATCTCGATATGTTCAGAACCACGCTCTTCCGTCAGACGATGTTTGCGGAATTCGAGGCGGAAGCGCACGCTATGGCGGAACGCGGCGAGCCTCTTACCGCCGAAGCGCTGTCGGATATGTACTACGCGCTCAACAAGAAATACTACGGAAGAGCGGTCAGGCATAACGACCTTATCCGTTACGAGTGGGCGCGAATACCGCATTTCTTCTCGAGTTTCTACGTTTACAAATACGCCACGGGGCTTACCGCGGCCGTTACCATTGCCGACAATATCCTGAAAGGCGGCGAAAAGTATTTCGCCAAATACCGTGATTTCCTGTCTGCAGGCGGCAGTCTGCCTCCTCTCGACATTCTGAGGCTCGCCGACGTCGACCTCGAGACGGACGAACCGTACGAGCGCGCTATGAAGGAATTTGCCGACACGCTTTCCGAGTTCGAGAAGTGCACGGTGGGCAAAAAATGAAGATTGCGGGTTCGCGGAAAATAACGGCCGTTGTCGCGCTTGCCGTTCTGCTTGTCTCGGTTTTGCCCGCGCTTGTCGCCTGCGACGAAGAGGGCAGGACGGAATTTGTCGACGAGGGAATCGGCGAAGCGGTCGTCTGTTCCGTGGAAGAAATCGACGGAGTTGCCGTGGTGCGGGTCACACAGGGAGAAACGGAATCGAGTCTCGGCACGGTGCCTTGCGTAATCCGCGAACATTATTATCCCGACGGCGCGTTTTACCAGGTCGACGAAGTCGCTTTGACAGTGCTCGCGGAAGACGTGCGAGCCGTGGCGGAACGTTATTTCGAAGACAACGGAGTTTCCGCGCCCGCGGGTGGCTTGAAAATATTTTTCGATTATGCTACAATGAACGGACGCATTACCTCCGACGGGGAAGTTGCCGTGCAGGACGGTGTATATATCCACACCGCGGAGGAAAACGCCGACGGCGCATTGACTCTCAATCTGGCTGTCCGCTCCGCGTATTACATCGCGTGGTACGCCGTTGCGGCGGGGGTCGCCCTGTCCGCATTGGTGATAGCGGCGGTGGCTGTGGTGTGCGCCAAGGCGCTGAGGGCAAAAAGGTAAATTATGGCTGAAGAAAGGACGACGGACAGCACCAAAAGAATAGCACGCGCTATGCCTTACAACGCCGACGCGGAATCGGCGGTGCTCGGCAGTATTCTAATCGATTCCCGAATGGCGGACGACATAGTGCCGACTATGAGCGAGGGCGACTTTTTCGTCAAGCAGAACAGAATCGTTTTCGCCGTGATGAAAGAGTTGCAGGAAAGACTTATGCCCATCGACACCGTGTCCGTTGCCGACAGACTCAATCAACTCGGCAAACTGGACGAGGCGGGCAGCGTGGAATATCTGGCGTCGCTTGCGGACAGCGTTCCCTCCTCTGCGGGTGCGGAACACTATGCCGAAATAGTCAAGCGCGACGCCCTCACGCGCAGGGTCATTTTCGCCGCCAACAACATAGTCGAAAACGCCTACAAGAGCGAGACGGGCACCGGTGCGCTGGAATTTGCCGAACGCGAGATTTTCTCCGTCGCAGAAGAGACCAGCGAGCGTTCCCTCGTGCAGGCAGCAAAGGCTATGAAGGACGCGCTGAACAGCATAACCGACATACAGAACGGCAACGTGCCTCAGAATATCGTGCGCAGCGAATTCAAGTCGCTCGACAGAATGACTAAAGGCTTCAAGCCCGGCGAACTCATTCTGCTTGCCGCCCGTCCTTCCGTCGGCAAGACGGCGTTTGCACTCAATATAGCGGCAAACGTCGTGCGAGAACACAAGAATAAGGAGCACAAGAGCAAGAAAATCGTCGCTATTTTCTCGCTCGAAATGGAAGCGCCTCTGCTTGCAAAGAGAATGTTGTCCTACGTGTCGGGCGTCCCCCTCTCGCGTATGGATACCTACGGTGCGATGACCACCGCGGACGACGGCAAACTTATGCGCGCTTTTCACAGTCTCTACGATTCGGGGCTGTATATCGACGACTACAAACTCAACACTCCGGGCGACGTGCTTTCGAAGTGTCGCAGGCTGAAGCGCGAGCGCGGGCTCGACCTCGTTATCATCGACTATTTGCAACTGATGACGACGGGCAGGGATTACGACAGCAACCGTCAGCAGGCGGTCAGCGATATGTCGCGCAATATGAAACTGTACGCAGGCGAACTGGGTGTGCCGATTATAGTGTTGTCGCAGATGTCCCGTGACGTCGAAAAACGCGACGACCATTCGCCCAAACTCAGCGACCTCAGGGAATCGGGTGCTATCGAACAGGACGCCGACGTTGTTATGTTCCTGCACAAACCCGCGCAGTTCAATCCCGCTATGCCCGAAGACGTCGTGCAACTCATTGTCCGCAAGAACAGAAACGGTCCCGTCGGCGAGATAGACCTCAAATGGGAAGGCGACGTCACCTCTTTCCGCGAATACGCCAAGGAGGAACTCGAGGAAGCGAAGGAGGAGGCGAAACGCGCCGCAGAGGAAAAAGAGTCGCGCGGAGCGGAAGAGAACGTCCGCGAATCCTCGGAAGAGGAGCCTGTCTCCGCTCGTCCCGACGGAGAATACAAGGACGCTTTATCGGAGAGCGCGAGCGAGGGAGAGGACAAACTCCGTGCGTTCGGCGAAGCAGCCGTGCCGCCCGTCTCTTCGGCGGAAGAATCGGTTTTCGAGGAAGACGCGTCCGAAATCAAGACCGAAGAAAGTCCCTTCGAGGAGGGCGGAAGCGACGACGAACTGCCTTTCGATACGGGCGACGTTTTCGAGATTAAGGGAGCGGAAGAGCCCGCCGATTCCCACGAGGAAGACTGCGGCTTTGACGGCGACGGCGATGTGCCGCCTCCCGACGACGGTGACGTTCCCCCTGAGGAAGACGACGAATACACCGACCCTTACGACGACGATTCGGACGGCTCGGAGGGCGACGTGCTCTTCGACTGAGATTCGGAAGAAGAATTCAACGCCCGCGGAATTCCGCGGGCTTTCTTTTACCCTTCGGGCTCGGACTGCGAGCGGGCGGACGTTTCGTCGGGGATTGCGTGCGGCGTGCGGGTTTCGGTATAGCGCGGCGCGTCCGCGCATAGTGTGAAGTATGTTTGTGGAAGAAATACTGAGCAAACTTGACGCGGGCGAGGCGTTTTCGCCGTACGTCGTAACGCTTGTCGGCGGCAGAGGAGCGGCGCTGAGCGGCGTGAAGCGCGTGCTTGCGGTGTCGGATACCGAAATCAGAATCAGCGTGCCCCGCGGCGTAGTGAGAGTCACGGGCGAGGAACTTTCGCTGTCGGAGATAGGAGGGGGAGACGCTTATGTCACGGGACGGGTCAAAGGCGTGGAAGTGGAGTAGGCGGGAGGTGTATTCCCGCTTTTCCGCACTGTTGCAGAGAGAAAAAACGGCGCGGGAGACCCTTGCGCGCGAAGATTCGCAAAGCCCGCGTGACGACGGCGGCGAAAACGTCGTCCGTTCGGACAAAACAACAGAAAAACCGCAATCTAACCGCTCGGATTTTGAAGTCGGGGACATCAGAAACAGTGCCGAAAACGGCGCTCGGGGAGTTCTCCGAAGGCTTGCGGAAGCGCGCGGTGCGGCGGAAGGGAAGAAACGCAAAAAACGTGAGGACAAGCCCGTCAAACCGCCGCGCGAGCGCAAGGAAATTCCCGCGGAAAAAGTTCCTTTCAGCATTACGGAATTCGAGGTACGTGGGCTTAATCACGCCCGCTTGTTGTCATTGCTGGCGGAGCAGGCACACGTGCGCAGAGTGCGTTCGGAAGGAACGCTGTTCGCCTTTTCCGTGCCTTCCCGCGAAAAGCCGAAGATTGTTGCAATTCTAGATACCCTATGCTATGATTATAAAATAAAAAGCGAGAGAGGAGTGCTTCTCGCACTTCTGGACGGCGTTCGCCGTGCGGGAGTGGTGTGCGGCTTGCTCGCGGTAGTCGCGGCGCTGGTGATTTTTCCCAACACAGTCACTTCGGTGGAGTGCGTGGGGGAATGGAACTCCGACGTGGCGCGCATACTAACGGACAGCGGTATCGTCGAAGGAAGGGTGCTTTTTTCGTTCGACGGTGCGGAAGTCGCCGAAAAGTTGCGTTCGCTCGACGGGGTGGTGTACGCGTCCGTCGAGAAGGTCGGGACGCGCGTGTGCGTGGAAGTGCGTGCCGAACACCGCTCGGATTCCTTTGTCGGGGTGGCGGGCAATTCCGTCACGGCGACGAAGCGCGCGGTGGTGACCAGGGTGGTCGTATTTGCGGGGACTTCCGTCGTGAAATACGGCGATGTCGTCTCGGCGGGCGAGGAAGTAATCGCGGGTTACGTTACCGTGGGCGACGAAAAAGTGCCTTCGGCGGCAGCGGGCGAAGTGTACGGTATGACTTATACGCAGTACTCCCGTTTCTTTCCCGACACCGAGATTGTGGCGGTGAAAGGGGCAAGCAGGACGTATACGAGGGTGACCTTCGGAAACAAAACCCCCGCAGTGCCCGAACCGCCTTTCGAAAACTACGTTTTGGAAATGTCGGTTGCGCGCAACGACCTGCTGATAGGCTACTTTATCCACACTTTCCGTTATACGGAAGTGACCTACGAAGAAAGGGCCAACACCCGCACCGAAGAGGAAATGAAAGCGCTTGCAACCTCTGCCGCCGTGACGGAATTGCCCGCCGAATCCACGGTGATATCGGTGGAGACCGTGGCAAAACGCGTGGACGGAGGGACCGTTGTGGAAGTTACGGTCGCGGTGGAGGAACGCATAGACTCCTCGGCAATGTGAAATGAAAGTGACAAAAGACTTCAGGATAGACGACTACGACGCGTTCAGGGCGGTTTTCGGAGGGTTGGACGGCAATATCCGTCTGCTCGAAGAGGCGTTCGGCGTGTCTTTTCACGTTAATTCCGAGTGCCTGCAGATAAGCGGCGAAGAGGAGAACGTGGAAAAGGCGGAGACGGCTGTGTCCGCGCTTGTCGAATTGTCCGACAAATGCAGCGTGGGCGACAGACAAATCCGCGCCGTCGTCGAAATGCTCGAAAAGGGCAGGGACGACATAGTGGAAAGTCTTTCGGCTTCCGTCGTCGGAGGCCGCGGGAAGAGCGTTCGCCCCAGAAGCGCGGGACAGGCGGATTACTGCGACGCGATAAGGTCCAACACCATTGTTTTCGGTATAGGACCCGCCGGGACGGGCAAAACCTACCTCGCCGTCGCGTTTGCGGTGGAAGCGCTCAGGAAGCGCGAAGTGGAGAGGATAATCCTCACGCGTCCCGCCGTCGAAGCGGGCGAAAAACTCGGGTTTCTTCCCGGGGACCTCACCGAAAAGGTGGACCCTTATCTGCGTCCCCTCTACGACGCATTGCAGGACCTTATGGGCGAGAATTACCAGCGAGCAATGGAGCGCGGCACGGTGGAAATCGCGCCTCTCGCCTATATGAGAGGCCGCACGCTCAACAAGAGTTTCATCATTCTGGACGAAGCCCAGAACACGACCTGCGAGCAGATGAAAATGTTTCTCACCCGTCTCGGAGAGGGCAGCCGAATGGTCATCACGGGCGACGATACCCAGATTGACCTTCCGCGCAACGTCACCAGCGGGCTCAAAGACGCCGAGCGCGTGCTTCGCGACGTAAAGGACATCGCCGTGGTGAGGTTGGGGTGCGGAGACGTGGTGCGTCACGGACTGGTGAGCAGAATAGTGAAAGCCTACGAAAAGGCGGCGGAAGAGGCCGCTCGCGTCGAGCGCAGGGCTCAGTACGTTACCGAAGAAAGCGACGTTCCGACCGACGGCGGGACGGCGACGGAGACAGACAAATGATAAAGAAAAACTACGCCGAACTGACAAGCATAGAAAAAGCAGCCGTTCAGCACCGCAAAAAGGTGCTGGTCACTTTCGGCAAGACTTATCCCGCGGCACTTGTGTTGTCGGCGCTTCTGAGTTTGTTCGGAATTTTCGTCACCGGCGACTTCAAAGCGGCGTTCACTCCCGCAATGGCGACCGCCACAAGCGGACTTTTCGCGCTCAACGCGTTTATGTTCGTTGTGCTGTTCTTCGCTACATACGCAAAAGCCGAGCCGGGCACCTCGGCGGGGCGCGACTATCTGCTGTGCGTGTCTATGGTGACGGTGACGTATATGATTGCCGTTCCCACCTGCGCGAAACTGGACGCCTACGTGTTGCCGCTCAGTCTCGGCGCGCTCGTGATGGCGGAACTCAGCAACCGCAGGAACGCGGTCGCCGTAACGCTGGTTACGGGCGGTATGCTGTTGTTGCTGTTCGTGTCCGGGGTCAACGATTTCGCCGCCAAGATGACGGACATCACCGTGTCCGTGCTCGGAGGATTCGTCGTCGCTCTCACCGTGGGCGAACTGAAAAACAAACATCTTTCCCGTTTCAGATTCCTGCTCGGAGCGTGTGGGGTTTCATTCGTGGTTGTGCCCTTCATAATTCTGTGCAATCTGGCTATGGGCATAACGAACATAGGCCTGCTGTACAATCCGCTGTGGGCGTACTGCGCCGCTCTGGGTGCGGTGGTGGTGTTCACCCCCCTCGTTGCGGTGTTTGAAGGTATATTCAACATCGCGGACGATTTCAGGCTGGACGAACTCACCAATCTCAACCAACCTTTGCTCAAGCGACTTGCAAGCGAAGCGCCCGGAACGTTCAACCATTCTCTGGTGGTCGGCAATCTTTCGGAAGCCTGTGCCCAGGCAATCGGCGAAAATCCGCACCTCGCCCGTGCCGCAGCGTACTATCACGACATAGGCAAACTCAAAGCCCCGATTTACTTTTCGGAAAACCAGTCCGATTACAATCCCCACGACGAACTCGTGCCCGAGGTCAGCGTGAGTATGATAACGGCGCATACCGTGTTCGGAGAAATCCTCGCCAAGCAGTACCGCCTTCCTCCCGAAATCGTGGCGGTATGCCGCGAACATCACGGCACTTCGCCCGTGGGTTATTTCTACCGCAAGGCTCTCAACCTTACCGAAGAGGGCGACTTGTCTGTGGGCAACTATCAGTACCCCGGTCCCAAGCCGCAGACCAAGGTTTCGGCGATAATTATGATTGCCGACACCGTGGAAGCGGCAATGCGCGCGTACACTCCGCCGGACAGAGAGGAGTTCGTGACCCGCGTGAATAAACTCGTGGACGAAAAACTCGTGCTCGGTCAGTTCGACGAATGTCCCATAACGCTCAAGGAACTCGCCGTCATCAAGAGCACCATAATAGAGACGCTTCCGCGCGTTCAGCACGGCAGGGTGGCGTACGAAAAGGGAGAGAAAAAAGCGTAATGATAAATTTGTCCCACGCCACGCATTCCGAAAAAAAGACGGCTGCGAAAGTGGAGAAAGCCGCGCTTTCCGTGCTCGGGCAGAAAGACATTTTCGTAGTGTACGCCTTAGTGGCGTCGCCCGATGAGATAAAGACGCTCAACCGTGACGCCAGGGGAGTGGATTCCGTCACGGACGTGCTTAGTTTCCCCGCGTTCGAAGCACTGCAACGCCCCGCGGAAAAGGAGGATTTCACGGCGGCGGATTTCGACGGGCGCAGAGTGGCTCTGGGCGACGTTATGATATGCCGAGCCCGCGCCGAGGAACAAGCCGAGGAGTACGGACATTCCTACGAAAGGGAGTTCGGTTATCTGGTCTGCCACGGTTTGCTGCACCTTTTCGGTTTCGACCACATAGAGCCCGAAGAGGAAAAAATTATGACAGAGACCGCCGAAAGAATTATGACGGCGGCGGGAATCACAAGAGATTTTCCGGGGCGTCGGTGCGCTCGGAAAAAGAGGAACGGTAAAATTGGCTAAATTCGGTTTCGTATGCATAGCGGGCTTGCCCAACGCGGGCAAGTCCACCCTTATAAACGCGCTTGTGGGCGAAAAGGTCGCCATAGTTTCGTGGCGCCCGCAGACAACCCGCAACAAAATACTCGGCGTCACCGGCGGCGAGGACTGGCAGGCGGCGTTGATAGACACTCCGGGTATACACGGCGCGCGCAACAAACTCGGGGAATATATGATGAAGTCGGTCGCAGGCGCGCTCAAGGACGTCGACTGCGTGCTGTACGTCATCGACGCTTCCCGCGGAGTGCGCGACGAGGACGCGAAGTTCCTTGCCGAAAATTGCGACAAACATTCCGTGGTGGTAGTCGTCAACAAACAGGACGCCGTCACCCAAACCACGCTGTTCGGCACCCTTTCCGCGCTCACGTCCTATCCGTCGGTGAAAGCCGTCGTCCCCATTTCCGCAAAACGCGGCGACAATCTCGACGACCTCAGGAAAGAACTCGTTGCGCTGTTGCCCGAGGGAGAACCTATGTTCCCCGACGATATGTACACCGACAGTTCGCTCCGCTTTATGGCTGCGGAAATCGTGCGCGAAAAAGCCTTGTACCTTCTCGACAAGGAAGTGCCGTACGGGATAGGGGTATACATTCAGAAGTTTTCTTTCAGGGAAAATAAAGAAATCTGCGATATACTTGCCGACGTGGTGTGCGAGAAGCAGTCGCACAAGGCGATTGTGATAGGCAAGGGCGGCGCCACACTCAAGAGAATCGGCGAAGCGGCGAGGACGGACCTCGAGGAACTGGTGGGGTGCAAGGTGTATCTCGAACTGTACGTGCGCGTCAAGAGCGAATGGCGCGACAGCGAATACCTTATGCGCGAACTGGGCTACGACCCCAAGGACCTTAAGGACTGAAAGAGCGTTTTAACTTGCCTGAAACGCGGCATAAACATTCGGTTGCGAATCCGCGCGGCACGGACGGAACGTGCGGGCGCGCGGGCGGATAAAAGGTGCGGGGCGGCGCAAACTACTGTTATGCTCGGAAAAACTGAACTCTGGAAGATGTTTGAAAGAAGCGGCAGTATAGTTTTCTACAACGCCTACCGTGCCCTGGAAGAAACCAAAAACGATGGACAAAAAAGTCAGGGCAATCGTGACGAGAGCCGTCCCGTATAGGGAGGCGGACCTCATACTCACTCTGGTGTCTCCCGAGGAAGGGAAGATTACGGCTTCGGCGAAGGGGTGTCTCAAACCCCGCGCCAAGTTGCGTTATGCCGCGTCCATTATGAACTTCGGCGAATATATGTTGTCTGGAAAGGGCGACAGGTATGTGGTGACCGATTGCGTGCAGTACGATTCTTTTTCCGTGCTGACGGAAGACCTCGGCAAATACTATGCCGCCTGCTTCGTTCTCGAACTGCTGACCAAACTCTCGATAGGCCCTCAGCCGCAGTTGTTTCTGCACGCGGCGGAGTGCCTGCGCGATATGGCGTACGGCGGGGAGTGCGCTCCCGACGCCGTATGCGATTTTATGAAGCACGCGCTCGCCGACAACGGAAGTTGCCCCGATTTTTCCACTTGCGCGGTGTGCAAGTGCGTTCTCGACGGGGCGGCGGTTTTCACCGACAGCGAGGGCGCGGTGTGCACCCACTGCGCGCCTTACGACGGGATAGCAATCGACGCGGTGACCCGCGCCTACATAGCGGGAGAAAACAGAGACATTCCCGCGGAACTCAAGACAAGAGCAATTATGTTGCTTGCCGACCTCTTGCACCGTATGCTGGGCGTGAGGGCGGACGGCACTTATTTCAGGGAGATAAAATGAAAAGAAAGGTTTTCGCTTTCGTTATTACGGTAGTGGTGCTCGCCGTACTGGCGACTGTGCTTGTCGGTTGCGACAAAGACGTTCGCCTCGGCGACATCTTCGTCAATTACCGCTCCGCGGGAGAAATCACGCGCGCGGAATTGCAACTCACCCTGCCCACGGGCTGGAACGTGCTCACGGACAGCACGACCTATGCCGACTCCGACATCGGATACTCGGAGTCGCTTGACGCCTACATAGTCGTCAACTCCGCGGGTTCGCTCAATATAGCGCGTGCCGACGAAAGCAAGGAAACCGTGTTTATGTTGCGCGACAGCGCGGGCAATCCCACCGTCAGCGGCATTTCGGCAATAAAGATTTACGGTACCCTCGCGCTCATCCGTTTCAACAACAATACCGCGTCGGTAATCAATCTTGCGAACGGCAGAACCGTTGTGAAGCAGTCCGACACAGTGGGTATATCCGAAAAAGTGACCGAGGCGGTGAGCGTTCTCGACAGCGAACTGGTTGCCGTCAACCCCGCCTATTCCACAGTATGCACAGGCACCGATTACACCCCAGTTTACAGGGTGTCGACCGGTGAACTCGTATTCAAAGTCTACAACAAAGGCGGCAGCCTCGACTGCGTTTACGGGTTCGACGGAAGATACGTCCTTGTCGAGAATCAGTCGGGTACGTCTTCCTCCAAGGAATATGCGTCCTATCTGTACAGCGTGCCCGAAAAGGCTTCCTCCGCGCTTGAGGTGAAGCCCTCCGAAGCCTGCACTTACGACCGCGCTTCCGAAAAGGACGATTACTACAGCGAGGCGACATATCTCGGGGAAGGCAAGTTCTACGTGCACGAGGAATGGACTGTAAGCAGCAGCGACGATTACACTTATTCCTACAGCGGTGAGTACTACAAGGTATACCGCTATATCGTCACACCCGAGAACGGACAGAGGACTGCCTACAACTCCTCCTATTATTTCCTCAACTGCGTGAACTCCTATTTCGAAAAGGCGACGTCAAGGTGCAACGTTGCGCCTACGTCCTTCCTGCAGTCGGGTTACATTTACTCGTCCTTCGGGCTTTACGTGCCCGAAAGCAAGGAAGCGGAATATGACCAGTTCGTGCTGGACAAAGACCTCAATGTCGTGCTGTCGCTCACAAACAACTGGGGTATCGAACTCGAGTACGTCGAAAGAGACGTAATCGGCGTCTACGACCTGTTGTTGCAGTTCCAGGACGGTTACGGATTTGCCCCTCTCGCTCCCAGTGCGTTGCGCCTGTTCGACGAGGACGGCAAGATAGTCCTCGAAGAAAAACAGTATCCGCTGTCCGCCGTAAATATTCACGACGGTATGATAATCGTGCAGACCGTCAAAGACAGCAAAACCCTTTACGGCGCGTTCGATATGAACGGAGAACTCGTCATTCCTTTCGAGTACAGTTACATCGAGGCGTTCAGAGGCTATTACACCTATGCTGTCCGCGCCTCCGACAGCACCGCCGTGCTTCTCGGCAGGGACGGCTCCGTGCTCGAATATATGAGCGACGGCAGCAAGCCCCTTTCGGACATAGCGGTCACCGGCAAAAAAACCAAAATTCAGAAACGCGGCTGCTATATGTACACGACGACGACCGCCGACGGAACCACCGTTTACGGAATAAAGAATTACAACGCAGACGTCGAATCCAACGTGGTGCTCGAAGCGCAGTTCCTCAAGGGGTGCACGCTTTATTCGCCCTCGATTGACGCGAATTCCGTGTTCGTCTTCGGACAGACCGAAGAAAACGGCCCCGTAAAGATTTACAGATTGCTTTCCGACGAGGAAGGAAATCCCGCGGCGTTGCCCGTGTGGGCGTGGGTGCTCATCGGTCTCGGTTGCGCGGCGGCGGTGGCAGGTGCCGTGACGGGTATCGTGTTCGGCGTCAGAGTGTCGCGCAGGAAGAAAACGTCGGGAAACGTTGCCGACGAAACTGTTGAAGGATAATATGAAAACCAGGGTAGTTTGCGCCGAACAAGGACTTGACGAGGCGGTTTCGCTCATAAAAAGCGGGGAACTTGTCGTGTTTCCGACCGAAACCGTTTACGGCCTCGGCGCCGACGCTTTGAACCCTGAAGCCGTAAAAAAGATATTCGAGGCAAAGGGGAGGCCGCAGGACAATCCTCTCATAGTCCACATAGCGTCCGTGGAGCAGGCGCGCGAAATCGCGCGTGAAGTGCCCCCCGAGTTTTACGCACTTGCGGAGCGGTTTATGCCCGGTCCTCTTACGGTCGTGCTCGAGAAATCCGAGGCCGTTCCTTCCGTGGTGACGGCGGGGGGGCATACCGTCGCAATCAGAATGCCGCGCAACGAAATCGCGCGGAAACTCATCGCCCTGTCGTCGCCTGTTGCCGCGCCCTCGGCAAACCGCAGCAAACACGTTTCGCCCACCACCGCGGAGCACGTACTGTACGACCTTGACGGCAGAGTTCCGCTCATTCTGGACGGCGGCGAGTGCGGTGTGGGAATAGAATCCACCGTGCTGGACCTGACCACGGATATTCCCACCGTTTTGCGCCCCGGTGCGGTGACGGCGGGTATGATATCCGAGGTGTTGGGAAAGGTGTCTTCTGCGGGTAAGATTATCGGCGTTGCAAAGTCGCCCGGTATGAAATACGAGCATTACGCCCCCACAGTGCCCGCGGTTGCGGCGTTTGACGAAATCAAGGCGTTTGAGCGTTACGACGAGGAAAGGCAAGCGGGCGGAAATCCCGTGCTCATAATGCGAGAAAGGCACCGTGCGACAGCGGGCGGACGCAGTTTTATATCTCTCGGAGACACGCCCGAAGAATGTATGCAACGCGTATACGCCGCTCTCCGCGAAGCCGAAAAGGATTATTCTTTCGTAATCATAGAGGGACTGAACGGCGAAGGCGCCGAAGCCTCGGTGATGAACCGCATTATGAAGTCCGTCGGAGGAAGGGTGCTGTGAGGGTTACTTTCGTCTGCACGGGTAATACCTGCCGCAGTCCTATGCTTATGTTTATGTTCGCACGTTATGCGGCGGAAAAAGCAATCGACGTCGAAGTCGACAGCGCGGGCGTTAAAGGCGGCGGGTCGCCCCTCAATCCGTATGCGGCGGAAACGTTGGCGGAGCGGGGTTTACAAGGCGAGGAAGCGGAGAGATTCCGCTCCAAGGTTTTCGACGCGGCGCTTGCCGCGAAATCCGACCTCGTAATCACTATGACCGAGGAACAGAAAGATTTGCTGAACGCGCAATTTCCCGATGTCCTCGCGGAGTGCATCTCGTCGCTCTCGGGAGAGGAGATTGACGACCCTTACGGCAAAGGCGCGGAAGCCTACCGCAAAGTCGCGGATTTGTTCGACGGTTTGTTGGAAAAAATCGCCGAGCGCGTCTGCGCGCACGCGGGCGCGTCGGTAAAATAAAGCCCGACGTACAAGCCGTCGGACTCCGAAACCGAGAAAGGCAATCAAGCCGAGAACACTTTTGCAAGTATCCTGTCCGTAACGTAATCGGGCAGGATTTTCACTATCACCGACACCGCTTTCCATTTGGCGCCGATTATCCGTGTGGGGCGGAACTTGCGGCGGGCAGTCTCTTTGAGCAGCGCCTTGACGGTTTTGCCAAGGTCGGCTTTGCCCTTTGCGGAAGCGCGCTTGTCGACAAAAGCGTCGACCTGCGCTATTCTTTCTCCGTAGCGCGCGGACGTTGTCGTTTGCTTGTCCCGGCGCGCGGCGAAATCCGTCCTGACGTCCCCGAGGCAAAGCGCGGTAATCTGTATACCCGTGCCGTCGAGTTCGTGCCGCATTGCCCGCGCGAACATATTGACGGCGCTTTTGGTCACGGAGTACATAGTGCGGAAAGGCATAGGAACGAAAGCGGCGGCTGAACTTATGCAGACAATCCTGGCTCCCTCTTTCATATAAGGCAACGCCGCGCGGGTGCAATTCACGACGCCGTTCAGGTTGGTGTCGACTATCGCTCTCAGCGCTTTTTCGTCGATGAGTTCGACCGCGCCCGATTGTCCGTAGCCCGCATTGTTGAAAAGAACGTCGATTGAGCCGTACAGAGCGGCGATTTCGGCAAAAACGGTTTCGACCGCCGCGAAATCGGAGACGTCGCAGGCGAAACTGTCCCGACCGTTGTCGGGTGCGCTGCGCGAAAGGACCACGACGTTGGCCCCGCTTTCCGCGAGAGCGTCCGCCAGCCCTTTTCCTATGCCGCGGGTGCCGCCCGTGACGACAACTGTTTTCCCTTTGTAATTATCCATATCCGAAAGGCATTATATCACACCTTTGCGGGCGTGGCAACGTCGTTTGACCGCGGCGGCGCGCCTATGCGGGCGCGCCGCTGTCACGTCGTCATTTACAGGACGCAAGCAAGTCGCGGAAAATCTTGATGTGCATTTCCTCGTCGAGGATTATGCGTTCCAGCAATTGTTTTACGCTTTCGGTATGAAGATTGAGAATGGTGCGTTCGTAGTTGAGTATCGCCGTTTCCTCGGCGTGAATGTTCTGCGCGAGGAATTTTTCGGGAGAAAGGGTGTAATTGGCAAAACTTCCGCTCCAATATGTCCTGCCTCCCATTACGGGATATCCGCCCAGTTTGAAAATGGCTTCGCCGAGCAGTTCGTGATGATGCATTTCCGACTTCGCAATGCCGATGAGCACTTCGGAAAGTTCGGGACTCTTTATCGTTATGTAATGCTGGAAGCAATAGGTGGTGACGGCTGTCAGTTCTCCCGCGGGGCCTCCGTAATTGGGCATAAGCAGTTTGCTGTCGGCGAGGTTTTCGGCGACGTCGATTTCGGGATAGGGCAGTTCGCAGGCATAGAGAATATGGTCCATTCGCTCCTCCTTTTTTCACAATATATGACGGGGCGGGCAACGAGTGTGCGCTCCGAGAGGCTTTTCGGGCGCACGCGACGCGGTATATTGTCGGTTTTTATAAAATTCGCTTGCCAAAATTTCGGCGATGTGCTAGACTTTCATAGACTTGTTCGGAGGTAGAAATGCTTACAAGACTCGACAACGTTTTTTACGGACTTCTTGCCGCAACTGCGAGTGATACGCCGGGCGGTACGATTCCGCAAGCAACGCGCGAAGCGGTCGTGACGGCATTTATCGTGTTGATGGTTCTGGCGTCAATCGCTATGATCGTCGTCGTATTGATGCAGAAAGGCACAAACGACAACGTGGGAGTCATCACCGGCGCATCCGATACCTACTACGGCAGGAACAAGGAGAAAGGCAGGGAGAGCACGCTCAAGAAAATCACGCTCGCGCTCTTCGCTTTCATTCTCGTCTGTTCGATAATCTGCTTCATAGTGGACAGGATTTGACGGAAAGTTACGGCGGCGGCTCCTCGCGGAGCCGCTTTTTTGTATTCTCGGGGTGTGCGCGCCCCAACGCTTGAAAACAAATGCGGGAAGTTGTATCATACTAGATACGGCGCCTTGCCCAAAAACGGATTATGAAGATTGTCGCGACCAACAAAAAAGCCTATCACGATTATTTCGTCGAGGAGACTCTGGAGGCGGGCATAGTGCTCGTCGGCTCCGAGGTCAAGTCCGTGCGCCTCGGCGCAGTCAACCTGCGCGACAGTTTCGCAATAGTCAAGGGCGGCGAAGTCTTCCTTCTCGGCGCACACATCGCGCCTTACGAAAAGGGCAGTTATTTCAACGTCGAGCCCCGTCGCAAACGGAAACTGCTGCTCAACAAGTCGGAAATCCGCAAACTTCAGGCGAAGACGGAGCGCAAGGGTTACACCCTCGTGCCCCTCAAGGTATATTTCAAAGACAGCCTTGTCAAGGTGGAACTGGGGCTTTGCCGAGGCAAGGAAACCCACGACAAGCGCGAGTCCATAAAACGCAAGGACGCCGAGCGTGAAATGGAACGCGCGAAAAAAGAATTCAACGCGCGCGGTTAAACGCGTAAAGGAGATACTATGAGCAAAATCGAGACAATTTGCGTGCAAGGCGGTTACACCCCCAAGAACGGCGAGCCGAGACAGGTTCCCATTATTCAGAGCACCACTTTCAAATACGATACCAGCGAGGATATGGGCAAACTGTTCGACCTTGAGGAGAGCGGTTATTTCTACACACGTCTTCAGAATCCCACCAACGACTACGTGGCGAACAAGATTTGCCAACTCGAGGGCGGCACGGCGGCTATGCTCACCTCCTCGGGGCAGGCTGCGAACTTTTTCTCGATATTCAACATTGCGGGACAGGGCGACCACATCGTCTCTTCCAGCGCGATTTACGGCGGCACGTATAACCTCTTTGCCGTCACTATGAAGAGAATGGGAATTGAATTCACGTTCATTTCTCCCGATTCCACCGACGAGGAAATCGACGCCGCATTCCGTCCCAACACCAAGGCACTCTTCGGGGAGACGGTATCCAATCCCTCGGTCGCCGTCCTAGACATCGAGCGTTTCGCCGCAAGAGCGCACGCCCACGGCGTCCCGCTTATCATCGACAACACTTTCGCGACGCCCGTCAACTGCCGTCCCTTCGAGTGGGGCGCGGACATCGTCACGCACTCCACCACCAAGTACCTCGACGGTCACGGCTCGGCGGTCGGCGGCTGCATTGTCGACAGCGGCAAGTTCGACTGGACGAAATATCCCGAAAAATTCCCCGGACTCTGCACGCCCGACGAGAGTTATCACGGCGTGACGTACACCGAGAGATTCGGGCTTGCGGGTGCGTTCATCACAAAAGCAACGGCGCAACTTATGCGCGACTTCGGCAGTATCCAGTCGCCTCAGAACGCGTTTCTGCTCAACCTCGGACTGGAGAGCCTGCACGTCAGAATGCAGCGCCACTGCGAGAACGCGCAGAAAGTGGCGGAGTTCCTCAAAGGCGACGACAGAGTGGCTTGGGTGACTTATTGCGGACTGGAGGGCGACAAGTACCACGAACTTGCCAAGAAGTATCTTCCCAACGGCTCCTGCGGCGTTGTCAGTTTCGGAGTCAAAGGCGGTCGCAAGGCGGCGGAAAACTTTATGAAGCACCTCAAGGTCTTCGCAATCGAAACCCACGTCGCCGACGCGCGTTCGTGCTGTCTGCACCCCGCCAGCGCGACGCACAGGCAGATGAACGACGACGAACTGAAGGCCGCGGGCGTTTCTCCCGACCTTGTCAGAATGTCCGTCGGTATCGAGAATGCCGACGACCTCATCGCGGACATCAAACAGGCTCTTGACGCAGTAAGCAGATAAAGAGTACAAAACGACAGATAAAAGCCGTATTCCGTTGCGTAAGACGGGCAGTCGGCAAAGGAGGCACAAGTGCCCATCATCATTTCAAAGGAATTGCCTGCGTACGAAGTTCTCCGAGGGGAGAAGATTTTCGTTATGGATTCCGTCCGTGCCGTAACGCAGGACATACGCCCCCTCGAAGTGGCGATTGTCAACCTTATGCCCACCAAAGAGGTCACCGAGACGCAACTGATGAGGTTGCTCGGCAACACGCCGCTGCAGGTCAACATACACCTTATCGGTACCGCAAGTTACAAGAGCACGCACGTGTCGGAAGCCCATATGCACAAGTTCTACAGTTCGATTGACGAAGTGCGCGGTATGAAATTCGACGGTATGATAGTCACGGGGGCACCCGTCGAGACCATACCTTTCGAGGAAGTGAAATATTGGGACGAACTCGTCTCCATAATGGATTTCGCGCGCGAAAACGTCACCAGCACGATTTATATCTGCTGGGGAGCGCAGGCGGCACTCTATCATTTCTACGGAATAGGCAAACAGTTGTTGCCGAGAAAACTGTTCGGAATATATCCCACCAACGCCACACAGGAGAACGATATGTTGCTCAAGGGTATGGACGATACGTTCTATATTCCTCATTCCCGCCATACGCGCGTCGACGAGGAAGCCCTCCGCAAATGTCCGCACGTCAAGGTGCTTGCGGTTTCGCCCGAGGCGGGTATAGCAATAGCCAAAACGCACGACAACCGTTCGTTCTTCTTCACGGGGCACGCCGAGTACGACCGTTTCACGCTCAAGAACGAGTACGAACGCGACCTGGCGAAGGGGCTGGAAATAGACCCTCCCAAAGATTATTTTGTCAACAACGACCTGGGAGTGGTGGATATGAAATGGCGTTCCACCGCCAATCTGCTTTTCTACAACTGGTTGAACTATTACGTGTATCAGGTCACGCCGTTCGAGATAGGCGAAGTCGGCAAGGGCGCTTGAGCCTATACGCCGAAGCAAAAAGCGTGCGCATCAATGCAAACAAAAAACTCCCCGTGCAGGGGAGTTTTTTTGCGGATTTGCTTTTGCCGTCAGGGAGTGTCTTCCGTATCGTCCGCGGAGTCCGCGTCCGAAGTTTCGCCGTCGTCCGCGACGTCGGGGAGGGAAGTCTCTTCGCACGCGGTCGCGCATTCTGTTTCGGCTTGCGTTTCCGTTGCCGCCGCTTCCTCGGCTTCGGCGGCTGCTTTTGCGGCACGAAGTCTGTCGGCGTCCTTGAATACGAAGAAGAGAGGAATTGCCGCGAGCGCCACTATAACCGCGGCGGCAAGGAAGAGTTCGAAGGGGGGAGTGGTCTGTCCGGCGTCGTGCGCGTCGAGCGAGTTTATGCCCACCACCTGCGCTATCGCTATACCCAGCACCATAGGAATGAGAACGGTGAAAATCATTCGCACGCCCTGGAATCTGCCTTCGGCACCTTTGGGAATGTAATCCTGGAAGGTGGAAGTCAGCGCTCCGCCGAGGGCAAGCATTGCCCCGAGAAGAATTATGCCTCCGACTATGAGAATGGGCAGATATGCGTTCTGCGGCATAAATTTCATACAGTACACGACTATTGCGCCGACTATCAGTATTGCGAGCAGAGGGAAGTAGAACTTCTTTCTGCCTATCTTGTCGAAGAATACGCCCAGCACTCCCGTTATCACCGCGCCTACCACGATAATCGCCGCGAGAGGCACAATGTAATCGGTTATGCCCAAAGTGTTTGCGATAAAGTTGATGAGGTACGACATAAATGTCTGCTGAGCGATGCCGAGCAGGCAAACCACCGCGAGGGTGACGTACATCATTTTGTTGGCTTTGACCACGGAGGGGCGGAAGCCGTAGAAAGTCTCTTTCAGGTAATCGGGATTTGAATTGCGGACGATGTTCGGCGCGTCTTTCATAGTGAACGCGCTCACCACGCCGCCTATCATCGGGAATATTCCGATAATGATAAAGAAGAGTTTTATGAAAAGCGGATTGCGTTCGCCGATTGCCACCTTGACTATTTCGCCCGCTTCGTTGGTCACGGTTGCCCCGTTGTCGTAGGTAAACATTCCGATTCCGAACACCAGCACCGTGGCGACGACGGGCATAACGGAAAGTATTGTGTTGACCTTGCCGCGGTTGGTGGAATCGGTGACGTCGGTCACCCAGGCGTTGAACGCTGCGTCGTTTGAGGTGGAGCCGAAGAAAGTCATCACGCAGTCGAGTATTACGAGCACGGCGATGATACCCCAGTTTTCGCTTGCCGAAAAGTTTATGGGTACTGCGGCGAAAAGCATTATGGTCACGCCCCAGATTATGTAGCCGAACGTTATGAAAGGTTTGCGCTTACCCGTCTTGTCGACTAGGCCGCCCGCAAAAATCGTCGTTACGGTTGCGGTCAGCGCCGACAGTATGACCATCAGCGTGGTGACGGTGTAGTACAACTCGCCCTGCGTGTCGAAAAGGTCCTGCCCGAATTTGGCGAAAAACATATTTTCCACCACCCACGCTATCTGACCGATAAGCCCGAAGAACACGGCGCAGAACCATATCCGTTTGCCGAGGGGAGTGGATTTTGCAGACGAAACGACGGAATTTTCCATAATTCCCTCCTTATCAAATGAATTTTAACAAAGCGGGGAGGGGGTGTCAATACGGCTCGGAGGGGAAAATCCGCCCAATGGGCTGCGTATAGGTAAAACGGAATCGCCGTCGGCAACGCATTTCGGACCGGAGCGGGGAGCGGTTGCAGTACGGTTCGGCGGGTTAGAAGTCGGAAAACCCCATTAC
>OERL01000030.1_pt1 | contig 40306 bp, 31 predicted proteins | sample 1539981 | NCBI WGS metagenome assembly OERL01 (sample SAMEA3891867, study PRJEB23780) | metagenome | biome: terrestrial biome; feature: animal house; material: Caecal content | place: Italy | collected 2015-05-05
CATGTGGACCACAGCGGGCGGATTCCCTGGCTGGTGAAGGAGGGCTTCCGGGGCGAGATCCTCTCCTCCCCCGCCACCCGGGACCTGTGCGGCATCATGCTGCGGGACAGCGCCCACATCCAGGAGTCCGACGCGGAGTATGAGAACCGGAAGAACCAGCGGGCGGGCCGTCCCCTGGTGGAGCCCATCTACACGGTGGAGGACGCCATGAAGACCATGGACTATGTCCGGACCTGCGAGTATGGCCAGACCATCGACATCTGCCAGGGGGTAAAGGCCACCTTCACCGACGCGGGACACCTGCTGGGCTCCGCCAGCGCCGAGGTGTGGCTCACCGAGGGGGACGAGACCCGGAAGGTGGTCTTTTCCGGAGACATCGGCAACCGGGACCAGCCCATCATCCGGGACCCCCAGTACATCAAGGACGCCGACTACGTCCTCACCGAGAGCACCTACGGCGACCGGCTCCACGACATGAGCCAGAAGCCGGACTACACCGCCGACCTGGCCGCCATCATCGACGAGACCCTGGGCAAGGGAGGCAACGTGATCATCCCCTCCTTCGCCGTGGGCCGCACCCAGGAGATTTTGTACTTCCTGCGGCGGATCAAGCAGGAGCACCTGGTGAAGTCCGTGGCGGATTTCCCGGTGTATATCGACTCCCCCCTGGCCAGCAAGGCCACTACCATCTTCTGCGGCGACCTCCACGGCTATCTGGACGAGGAGGCCATCGAGGCGCTGAAGGGCGGCGCCCTCTTCCAGTTCCCCGGCCTCACCATCACCGAGTCCAGCGAGGAGTCCCGGGCCCTTAATGAGGACAAGACCCCCCGGGTTATCATCTCTGCCTCCGGTATGTGCGATGCCGGCCGGATCCGCCACCATCTGAAACATAACCTGTGGCGGCCCGAGTGTACCGTGGTCTTTGTGGGTTTCCAGGCCGAGGGCAGCCTGGGCCGGGCCCTGCTGGAGGGGGCCAAGTCGGTGAAGCTGTTCGGCGAGGAGATCGAGGTGAAGGCCGAGATCGCCCAGATGGGCGGCATGTCGGGCCACGCCGACCGCGAGGGCCTGCTGCAGTGGATCGGCTCCTTTGACCCCAAGCCCCGGCGGGTCTTTGTCAACCACGGCGACGACGCGGTGGAGGACCTCTTTGTGGACACCCTGCAAAGCCTGGGCTACACCGCCTGCGCCCCTTACAACGGCGCCCAGTGGGCCCTGGGGGCCGACGGCGCGGTCTGCCTCAGCGAGGGCAGCCGGGAGCGGGCGGCGGCCAAGGCTGCGGCGCCCGCCCTCAGCCGGGCCCAGGCGGTGTTCCAGCGGCTGGTCAGCGCCGGCCGCCGCCTGATGCGGGTCATCGAGCACAACGAGGGCGGGGCCAACAAGGACCTTGCCAAATTTGCCGACCAGATCAACGCCCTGTGCGACAAGTGGGACCGCTGAGGCCCGCCCGGCTCACGCCGGGCCGCCGCCCTGGCGGGTCAGCTCGTCCAGGTTCTGGGTGTAGCAGGGCAGGCAGTGCTCCATGAACCAGTCCGCCTCGGGGCAGGCCATGTCGGCCAGGGCTTTCTTCTGCTGGGCCAGGGCGGCGTCAAACTCGTGGTTGCCGCTGCGGGCCTCCTCCATGCACTTGATGAGGGCCGACAGCCGGTCGGCCGCCTTCAGCAGTTTGCGCTCGGGTGCGGTCAGCAGGTCCCCGGTGATGTAGGGGGTGACCTCCTCCTCCAGCTCGGGGGGCAGCATGGAGGCCATGGCGGCCGCGCTCTCCCGTTCGATGGCCTTGTAGGCGTCCCGCAGCACTTCGCTGCGGTATTTGACCGGGGTGGGCATATCCCCGGTGATGATCTCGGGGGCGTCGTGATACAGGGCCGCCACCGCCACCGTCTTGGGGCGGCAGGGGGTGCCGGTGTACCGCCGTGCGATCAGGCAGAGGGTGTGGGCCAGCAGGGCGGTGTCGCAGGTGTGCTCGCTGAGGGACTCGGCCCGGGTGGAGTGCATCAGGCTCCAGCGTGTGATGTACTTCATGCGGGCCAGCAGGGCATTGAAGGGATACAACATGGCAATAACCTCCCGGCCGGCGGCGCAGCGGCGCGCTGCCGGCCTTTTTGTACCCAAAATACCCCTCTTTGGGGCGTCTGTCAAGGGCGCGGCAAACTTCGCCCTTTCCTTGCAGGGGCAAACATGGTATACTGTCTGAGATAAAAAGCTAGAAAAGAGGGAAGCTATGGACATGGCAAATCTGTCCCGGCGGCCGCGGCTGCGGCAGAAACGGGACCGCTTTTGGCTGACGGTGGGCCTGTGCGCCCTGACGGCGGCTTTGATCTTTCTGCCCTTCCAGATCATCGATGGCGGGTTTTTCCACTATGCCGGGGACTTCAACGGCCAGCAGATCGGCTTCTACCGGTATATGAACGGCTTTGTCAAAGGGCAGGGCTACCCCGACGGCCTGGCCAGCGCGGGCGGCCAGCGCCTGCCCTCCAACACCTTCTCCTGGGCCACCGACCTGGGCAGTGGGGTGATGAACGCCTATTCGTTCTACCTGTACGGGTCGCCCTTTTTCTGGCTGTCCACCCTGTTCCCCCAGAGCTGGATGCCCTACCTGATGTGCCCGCTGCTGGTGCTCAAGTTTGCGGTGGCGGGGGGCGGCGCCTACCTGTATATGCGCCGCTATGTGAAACACCTCGACTACGCCGTGCTGGCGGCCTGCCTGTATACCTTTTCGGGGTTTGGGATCTACAACATCTTTTTCAACCACTTCATCGACGTGGTGGCCCTGTTCCCCTGGATGCTGTGGGCTCTGGATGAGTGCATCTACAGCGGCCGCCGGGGGCTGTTCGCCTTTTTTGTGGCCGTCAACCTGCTGAACAATTATTTCTTCTTTGTGGGGCAGGTGGTGTTCCTCATCATCTACTTTGCCTGCAAGGTCTCCGCCGGGGAGATCCGGCTGACCCGGGGGCTGTTCGGCACCCTGGCCTGGGAGAGCCTGCTGGGGGTGGCGCTGGGCTGCCTGCTGGTGTGGCCGGCCTTTTTGTCCCTGCTGCAAAACCCGCGCACCACCGACATCTCGTCGGGGTGGGGCTTCTTGACCTACTCGAAGGTCCAGCAGTATCTGGCCATCCTGGTCAGCTGGTTCATGCCGCCGGATTCGCCCTATATCGTCTCCATCTGGTCGGAGGGCACCATCAAGTGGACCAGCATGACCGCCTACCTGCCCCTGTGCAGCCTGGCCGGGGCGGTGGCCTACTGGCGGTCCCGGCAAGGGGACGGCAGCAAGCGGATCATCGCGATCTGCGCCCTGTTCGCCCTGGTGCCGGTGCTGAACAGCGCCTTCTATGCCTTCAACGCCAGCTACTACGCCCGGTGGTACTATATGCCGGTGCTGATCCTGGCGGCCATGACGGTGAAAGCCTGGGAGGACCCGGACACCGACCTGGAGCGCCCCACCGCCCTGGTGGCCTGGCTGATGATCGCCACCCTGGCCTTTGCCCTGGTGCCGGTGAACGACGGGGAGAGCTGGTCCCTGGGCGTGACCGAAAACCCGGAGCAGTACCTGGCGGTGCTGGCTTTCGGGCTGGCGGGGCTGATCCTCTACCACGCCATTGCCCGGTACCGGGAGGACCCGAAGATCTTCTGCCGCCGGATGCTGGGGGCGGTGCTGGCTTTCAGCTGCGTGTTCGGCATCGTGCACATCGGCATCGGCAAATTTGGCCAGTGGAACTACGACAGCGACCTGGTGGAACAGTACCAGGCGTCCGTCGCCCTGCAGGACCACTTCCCCGAAGGGGACTGGCGGATCGACACCTACAACGCCCACGACAACCTGGGCCTGTGGATGGACAAGAGCTGCATGCAGTTCTTTGACAGCACGGTGGCCCCCAGCATTCTGAGCTTTTATTCCTCCCTGGGCTTCACCCGGGACGTCCGCAGCAACCCCGAAGCCTATTACTACCAGCTGCGGGGGCTGCTCAGCGTCCGGTTCACCATCATGCCCGAGGCCGAGCGGGCCAATTTTGAGGCGGAGGCCGTGCCCGGCTGGACCTATTACGACACCATTGAGGGCTTTGCCCTGTACGAAAACGACAACTACCTGCCCATGGGCTTCACCTACGACTACTACGTCACCGAGGAGCAGCTGGACAGCCAGATCACCCAGGACGCCTGCGCCCTGCTGGTGCGGGCCCTGGCCCTTTCGGAGGAGGACGCCGCCCGGTACGGCCGGTACCTGGCCCCGCTGCCCGGGGATCAGATGCTGGATTTCAGCTGTGAGCGCTATCAGCAGGACATCGCCGACCGCCGGGCGTCGGCGTGCAGCAGCTTCACCATGACCAACTCGGGCTTCAGCGCCGAGATCCAGCTGGAAAAGCCCAACCTGGTCTTTTTCTCGGTGCCCTACGACGATGGCTTCACCGCCTATGTAGGCGGGCAGGAGGCCGAGATCCTCCGGGTGGACAACGGCATGATGGCGGTGCTCTGCCCTGCCGGCTGGAGCCGCATCGACTTTGTCTATTCGCCCGCAGGCCTGCCCCTCAGCCGGACCGTCACCCTGGTGGCCCTGCCCATCTGGCTGGCCTACACCGGCTGGAACCTCTGGCGGAGGAAAAAGCGCACCCACGTATTATGACCCAAACCGACCCAAAGGGGCGGCTGCCCGTGCTGGTATCATGCACAGCGGCAGCCGCCCCTTTGGGACAGGGAGCGAAAAAAGAAAACTAGCGTCCGTCAGGCCGCGGCCCGCCGGGCCCCGGCGCGGGCCAGCCCCGCCGCCAGCAAAAAGCCGGCCGGCGCGCTGACGAAACTGGCGAGGTAAAAGCCGCTGTACCCCCACAGGGGCACCAGCAGGACGCAGGCCAGCAGGTCGAGGGCGGTGCCCCCCAGGTTGGAGGCCAGGTACAGCCCCATCTGCTGGCGGCCCCGCAGGCTGGCCTCCTGGAAGTGCTTCATGGTGGTGAAAGCGTAGACGATGGCCTGGCGGCTGAGCAGCAGCGCACCATAGGCGATGGCGCCGCCGTCGCTGGTGAAGAGCCGCAGCATGGGCCGGGCGAACAGGATGCAGCCGGCCGTCACCGCCAGCGCGTAGAGCAGCATGATGCCGCGTGCCTGCCGCACCCCCTCCCGGACCCGGGCATCCTGCCGGGCGGCGGTGTTCTGGGCGATGAAAAAGACCAGGGACTGGGTGAAGCCGTAGACCGGCATCAGCAGCAGGCTGGACATCTTGTTGGCGCAGGAAAAGCCGGCGATGGCCGCCACCCCGATGCCTCCCAGCAGCCCCTGTTTGACCATGCTGGTCACCGGCGCGCTGGCCTGCTGGATGGCGCTGGGAGCCGCCAGCCGGAACACCTCCCCCAGGCAGCGGCGGTCCAGCATGGAAAAGCGGAACGGCCCGGTCAGCAGGGTGCGGCGCAAATACCACAGCATGAACAGGCACCCCGCCACCTGGGAAAGGGCGGTGGCCGCCGCCGCGCCCGCCACCCCGAAGGGCCCCACCCAGGCGAGGTCCAGCAGGACGTTCAGCACCGAGGTGGCCAGCACGGCGTACAGGGGCGTTTTCGAGTTGCCGCAGGCCATCACCAGCTGTTTGGACAGGTCGTAGACCATCAGGAAGGGCAGCCCCGCCAGGTAAAAGCAGATGTACTCCGCCGCCTGGGGCAGGATCTCGGCGGGGGTGCGGATCAGGCGCAGCAGCCATTCCGCCCCTGCCAGCCCGGTCCCCGCCATGCACAGCCCCAGCACCGCGTCGATGGCCAGCAGGTTGTAGACCGCCGCCGACAGCTCCTCCGGGGCGGCGGTGGGCCGCCGGGCGGCCAGCAGCAGGCCGCCGCCCAGCTCCATCCCGCCCGATACAAAGAGGAACACCATCAGCACCGTGGATGCGTTGGACACCGCAGCCAGGGCGCCCGCGTCCAGGCACAGCCCCACGATCATGGTGTCGGCCACCGCATAGAGCTGGGTGGCCACCATCGTCAGGATGACGGGCCCCGCAAAGCGCAGCAGTGCCGGGCGCACCGGCCCGGCCAGCAGGGCGTTTTCGGTTTGGGATTTGTTCTGCGACATGGTTTCACCTTCCGGTTGCAAAATGCAGCATTTTCTGGTATGCTGGGTCTATCATAAACCATCCAGCAGCTGGATAGTCAAGAGGCAAAAGCATGAAAGAGACCTATCTGCGGACGGCGGCCTTTGCGGCGCTGGCCGGCGTGAACAAAAAGACCCTGCACTATTACGACGAGATCGGCCTGTTCCGGCCCGCCTATGTCAATGAAAAGGGCTACCGGTTTTATTCCCCCTTCCAGCTGGACCGGCTGGCCCTGATCGTGACCCTCAAGGACCTGGGGGTGTCCCTGAAGGTGATCGGGGAATACCTGAACGGCGGCGACCTGGCCCGGGTGGACCAGATCCTGACCCGCCAGAGCCGGGAGCTGGACCGCCGCATCGCCCAGCTGACCCGGCGCAGGGCCCTGCTGGAGACGCTGCGCCGGCAGAACCGGGCGTTTCTGGACGGGTGCGGCAAGGGCCCGCAGCGGCTGCATCGGGAGCCGGAGCGCATCGCCGTGCTGATGGACCGGGCCGAGATGGAGAGCAGCCGGGTCCTGATCGTCAACTACCTGACCGACGGTCCCGGCACCGGCCTGTGCGGGGAAGGGGAGGAGCGCTTCCTCTACCAGAAGCGGGCGGACGGGCCGATCCTGGTCCCCGGCGGGGAGTACCTCTGCCTGTACGAGATGGTGCAGGGCCACCGGGTCTGGGACTGGCTGGTCAGCCGCCGGCAGCAGCTGCAGGACTGGGCCGCCGCCCACGGCCTGCGGCTGGACGGGCGTGCCTTCGTGGAATTTGGAGACCTGGCCGTGAACGAAGGGGACGGCAGGGGCCCCGAGCCCCGCTCCATCCGGATACGCATATGTGAGCCGGATTCACCTTCTCACACGGATGGGTGAAAAGATATATCTTGACTTTACGGCGGTAAATTGTATAATGCAATCAAACCGATGAGGCGAAAGAGACCCTGCAGCAAGCGCATCCAGAGAGCCCGGCATGGTGAAAGCGGGCGGCGCGTGGCAGTGGTTATGGGTCGCCGAGGGCCGGGCGAACGGGGCAAGCCCCCAGTAGCTTAGGACGGGTGTCTCCCGTTACAGGGCAGGGGAGTGTTGGCTCCCCGCGAGAGGCTCTGCGCTGAGGCAGGGCAAACAAGGTGGCACCGCAGAATCGAATGTTTCGATCCTGTCCTTGTGGTAAAACACGGGGACGGGTCGTTTTGCTGTATGGCCCGTTCCGCACAAAAGCGGGGCGGGCCTTTTTTGCTGGGCGCCGCTCCCACACAAGAAAGGAGCTTGACCCATGAAACACACTGAGATGATCTCCCGCCGCAGCTTTCTGCAGGCCGCTGCCCTGACGGCCGCCTGCTCCGCCCTGGCCCTGACCGGCTGCGGGTCCTCTTCTTCGGCGGCTTCCTCCGCCGCCGGCGCGGCTTCCGCCCAGGAGGGCGCCGCCGTCTACAAGGTGGGCATCGTCAACTATGTGGACGACGCTTCCCTCAACCAGATCGTCGCCTCTCTGGAGGCCCGCCTGGACGAGGTGGGGGCCGAGCGGGGCGTCACCTTCAACTATGCCGACTACTACGCCAACGCCCAGGCCGACCAGTCCAACCTGAACCAGATCGGCGCGGACCTGGTGGCCGACGAGGTGGACGTCATCGTGGCGGTGGCCACCCCCTCCGCCTCCACCATGCTGGCCGCCGTGGAGGACACCGACATCCCGGTCATCTACTCGGCGGTCACCGACCCGGTGGGCGCGGGCTTCGACGGCCTGCCCAACATCACCGGCACCTCCGACGCGCTGAACACCGAGGCCATCATGAACCTGATCCTCTCCATCAACCCGGACCTGGACCAGCTGGGCCTGCTGTACGATCTGGGGCAGGACTCGTCCACCCAGGCCATCGCCGACGCCAAGGCGTTCTGTGATGAGCACGGCATCCGCTACATCGAAAAGAACGGCACCAACACCGCCGAGGTCCAGATGGCGGTGGAGGCCCTGGCGGCTTCGGGGGTCAAGGTGGTGTTCACCCCCACCGACAACACCATCATGACCGCCGAGCTGGCCATTTACGAGACCATGATCGAGGCGGGCATCCAGCACTTTACCGGTGCGGACAGCTTTGCCCTGAACGGCGCCTTTGTGGGCTACGGCGTGGACTACGTCCAGCTGGGCGAGGCCACCGCCGATATGGTGGTGGAGCTGCTGTGCGACGGCAAGACGATCGCCGACCTGCCCTACCGCACCTTCGACAACGGCACCGCCACCATCAACACCGAGACCTGCGCGGCCCTGGGCCTGGACCTGGAGACGGTCAAGACGGCCTTCGAGCCCTACTGCACCGCCATCGAGGAGCTGGTCACCGCGGAAGAGTTTGAATGACAACGGTCCGCGCCCGCCGCCGCCCGGCCGGGGCGGCCTGGAAGATACACTTGTGAGGAGATCCCATGCTGGCTAGTATTTTTTCGATCAATGTCCTGCAGTCGGCCCTGGAGCTGGGCTGCATCTACGCGCTGGTGGCGCTGGCGCTGTTTTTGAGCTATTCCATTTTGAACATCGCCGACCTGTCCACCGACGGATGTTTCACCCTGGGCTGCGCGGTCTGCTGCCAGGTGGCCGTGGCCGGCCATCCGGTGCTGGCCCTCTTCGCCGCCATGGCGGCGGGGGTGCTGTCCGGTTTCATCACCGCCTTTCTGCAGACCAGGCTGGGGGTGGAAAGCATCATGGCCGGCATCATCGTCAACACCGGCCTGTACACCATCAACCTGGCGGTGATGGGCTTCTCCTCCAACATGAGCCTGGTGCGGGTGGATACGGTGTTCTCCCTGGGCAAGGACCTGCTGGCCTTTGCCGGCGGCTGGTACCAGCTGCTCCTGGTGGCGGCGGTCATCCTGATCGCCTGTGTGCTGATGGTCCGCTTCCTCGGCACCCGGCTGGGCCTGTCCATCCGGGCCACCGGCGACAACGCCGCCATGGTCCGCGCCTCCAGCATCGACCCGGGCTACACCATCATGGTGGGCCTGTGCATCTCGGGCAGCCTGACCGCCCTGTCCGGCGCCCTGCTGGCCCAGTACCAGAAGAGCTGCGACATCAACGTGGGCACCGGCATGGTGACCATCGCCCTGGCCTCCCTCATCATTGGCGAGACCCTGCTGGGCAAGCGCTCGATGATCCTGCGGGTGAGCGGCGTGGTCTTTGGCAGCTGCCTGTACCGTTTCATCGTGGCGGTGGCCCTGCGGTTCAACGTGCCCGCCGCGGCCATGAAGCTGGTCTCGGCCCTGATCGTGGCGGTGGCCATCTCGATGCCCGCCATCCGCCAGAAGATCGCCTTTGAAAAGCGCAAGCAGGAGGCCCGCCTCCGCCACGCCCAGACCCACGGCAAAAAGGAGGCAGTCTGATGCTGATGCTGGAAATGAAGGGTGTCCGCAAGACCTTCAACCCGGGCACCGTGAACGAAAAGGTGGCGCTGGACGGCGTCGACCTGGCCCTGGAAAAGGGCGATTTCGCCACCATCGTGGGCTCCAACGGCGCGGGCAAATCCACCCTGTTCAACGCCATCACCGGCGGATTCATCGCCGACGAGGGCTGCATCGTCCTGGGCGGGGAGGACATCACCTTCACCCCCGAGTTCAGGCGCAGCAAGGTGATCGGCCACCTGTTCCAGGACCCCCTCAAGGGCACCGCCCCCAACATGACCATCGAGGAAAACCTGGCCCTGGCCTATCTGCGGGCGGGCACGGCCCAGCGGGCCTATTTCTCCCGCATCTCCCGCAAGGACAAAGAGCTGTTCCGGGAGCGTCTGGCCCTGCTGGGCATGGGCCTGGAGGACCGGATGAAGCAGCCGGTGGGCCTTTTGTCGGGCGGCCAGCGCCAGGCGCTGACCCTGCTGATGGCCACCCTCGTCACCCCCAAGCTGCTGCTGCTGGACGAGCACACCGCCGCCCTCGACCCGGCCACCGCCGACAAGGTGCTGGAGCTGACCAGGAGCATCGTGGCCGAACAGGGCATCACCTGCCTGATGGTCACCCACAATATGCGCCAGGCGCTGGAGCTGGGCAACCGCACCCTGATGATGAACGGCGGCAAGATCGTCTTTGACGTCCGGGGCGAGGAGCGCAGCAAGATGACGGTGGACGACCTGCTGGAACGGTTCCGCCAGTCGGCCGGCGAGGAGCTGGACAACGACCGCATCCTGCTCAGCAAAGTGGAAAAACCGTAAACGAGCAACCCCGGAAGGGCGACATACAGAAAAATACCCCGGTGAACCAGAGCAGCAAGTGCCTGGTCCGCCGGGGCGTTTGTTTTGCCGGGCTTACTTCACGTACTCGATGGTGTACTCGAAGCCATACTCCTCCTGGAGCTTCTTGACGGCGGGCTCACAGTCCTCGATGAAGGTGGGGGCGTAGACCGAAGCGCCGTTGTGGGCCTTCTTGTAGTCCTCGACGATCTGGGTCAGCTTGTTCCAGCCCTCGCTGGCCTTGGCCTGGTCCACGCTGTCGGGGAAGTTGATGATGAATTCGCGGTGCTGCGGGATACGAGCTTTCATAAGACATTCTCCTTTGTTTCTGACAAAATCTATCATCGGCGGCCGTTGAGGCGGCCGCGGGTCAGTGGTTTTTTACGCAAGGCCGAACACCCGGCGGGCGTTGGCGGCGGTCTGTGCAAAGACCGTTTCGGCCGGCACTCCCTTGCGCTGGGCAATGTACTCGCCCACATAGGCGATCAGGGAGCTGTCGCACCGGGCGCCCCGCACCGGCTCGGGGGCCATGTAGGGGCAGTCGGTCTCCAGCAGGATGGATTCCAGGGGCAAAGCGTCGATGGCCCTGCCGGCCCGCTTGGCCCCCTTGAAGGTGCACGCGCCCCCGAAGCCGATCAGGATGCCCTGCCCGGCCAGCCAGACGGCGTCCTCGGCGCTGCCGGAATAGCAGTGCAGGATGCCTTTGGGCTTATACTTTTTCAGCAGGGCGTAGACGTCGGCGTGGGCCTCCCGGTCGTGGACGACAATGGGTTTGTCCAGCTCCAGGGCCAGACGGATCTCGGCCTCGAACAGGGCCAGCTGGGCGTCTTTGGGCACCGGCCAGTGGTAGTCCAGGCCGCATTCCCCCACGGCCACCACCTTGGGGTCGTCGTAATAGGGGGCCAGGGCCCGCATTTCGGCGGCCCAGTCTCCGCCATAGACCGAGACGGTGGGGGCGGGCGGCGCCGAGCCGCACTTGTCGGCGGGCAGCAGGCTTTCGGGGTGGATGCCGATAGCCGCCCACACCCAGGGGTAACGGTGGGCCAGCTCCAGGCAGCGGGGGGCGTCCCCCGAATGGGTGGCCTGCTCGCAGACCCCCACGACGCCCTGCGCGGGCAGGCCGTCCAGCACGGCGTACCGGTCGGCGTTGAAGGCCCCGGACGAATAGTGGGCGTGGGTGTCGAAGATGGGGCCGGCAGAGGGGTAGATGCTCATGCCTGGGGCGCCTCCTTTCCGCGGCGGTTGACCAGCCAGATGCCTGCGCAGACCAGGGCCAGGGCTGCCAGATACTGCCACTCGAACAGGGGTTCGCCGTTGAGCAGGGCGGACAGCAGGACGTTGACCACCGGGTTGACCAGGCCGAACACGCTGATCCGGCTGACGGGGTTGTTTTTCATCAGCAGGGCCCACAAAACGTAGCCTGCCCCCGACACAAAAGCCAGGTAGAGCAGGACCGGGACGCCCAGCGGGTCCTGAGGGGTGAGGGAGCCGCCCAGCGCCAGACCGATCAGGAGCAGGGCCGCGCCGCCCACCCCCAGGTTGAGGCAGCAGACCATGAAGCTGTCCGCCTTGCGGGTCACCGACTTGTTCCATGGCCCGGAGACGGTGAAGATGACGGTGGCCGCCATCATGCAGAAGATGCCCCAGCCGCTGCCGCCGCCGTGGTTGCCGATGGTGGCCACCAGCACCCCGGCAAAGCCGATGACGCAGCCCGCCGCTTTGGCGGGGGTCATCCGGTCGGAGCGGTAGAGGAAGTGGGCCAGGATGACGCCCAGAAAGCTCTGGGTGCTGTTCAGGATGCCCCCAAAGGCCCCGGTCAGCAGCGCGACGGCCGCGTAGTAAAAGGCGTACTGGGCCGTGGTCTGCCACAGGCCCAGGGCGCAGCACTCGGCCAGCACGCGGCCCCGGGGCAGGGCGGGGCGCCGGCCTTCCAGCGCGAAACTGGCCAGCAGGACCAGCACGCTGCCCAGCATGAACCGCACCCCCGCAAAGCAGAGGATGGAGGCGGTGTCGGCGGCGTCGATGGCAAAGAGCCGGTATCCCAGTTTGATGAAGGGGAAGGCCGACCCCCAAAAGCAGTTGCAGAGGACGGCAAAGGCCACCGCGAAGGCGGGCGTCCCGAACAGGGCGTCCAGCCGGGCGGCCCGGGCGTTGTCAGTGGGCAAGGCCGGCCTCCTTTAGTGGATGCGGCTGCCGGCTGCGGCATCGTCGGGGTAGAAGGCGATGGTGCAGCCGCCGTCGGCGGTGTCGGCCGCCACGATCATCCCCTCGCTGGTGTACTTGCCCTTCAGCATGGGGCGGGGGGCCAGGTTGGCCACGATGCCCACCTTTTTGCCGATCAGGTCCTCGGGCTTGTACCACTTGGCGATGCCGGACAGGATGCAGCGCTCCCGCTCGCCGTCAAAGACGGTCAGGTGCAGCAGCTTTTTGCTCTCCTTGATGGTCTCGCAGGCGCGCACCTCGGCCACCCGCAGCTCCACCTTGCAGAAGTCCTCAAAGGCGATCTCGGGCTCGTGCTCGATGGGCCCGGCCGGCGCGGCGGGGGCGGCGGCCTTGGCTTCCGCCTCCTCTTTGGCCTTCTGGGCGGCCAGGGCCTCGGCGCGGCGCTTCTCGTCCTCCGCCTTCAGGTGGGCGATCTCCTTGGCCACGTCGATGCGGGGGAAGAGGGGCTCGCCCTTGTGGACGGTGTAGCGCTCCTGCAGGCCGTAGGCGGCGTTCTCCAGCTGGAGGGCGGCGGCGTCCAGGCCCAACTGATCCATCATCTTGGGGGCGGTGGTGGGCAGGTACGCCTCCAGCAGGATGGCGGCCACCCGCAGGGCCTCGCACAGATGGTACAGCACGCTTTCCAGGCGGGGCTTGTTGGCCTCGTCCTTGGCCAGGGCCCAGGGGGCGGTCTCGTCGATATACTTGTTGGCGCGCTGGACCACCGCGAAGATCTCGGCCAGGGCCTGGGGGATGGTCAGGCTGTCCATGCAGGCGGCCACCTTGGCGGGCAGGGCGTCGATCATCTGTTCCAGCTCGGCGTCGATGGCCTCGCTGCCCGGCGCCTTCGAGACGGTGCCGCCAAAATATTTTTCGCACATGGCGACGGTGCGGCTGAGCAGGTTGCCCAGATCGTTGGCGAGGTCGCTGTTGATCCGGTTGATGAGGGCTTCGTTGGTGAACATGCCGTCGTTGCCGAAGGGGATCTCACGCAGCAGGAAGTAGCGGATGGCGTCCACGCCGTACCGGTCGCAGAGGATGACCGGGTCCACCACGTTGCCCACCGACTTGGACATCTTGCCGCCGTTCATCAGCAGCCAGCCGTGGCCGAACACCCGCTTGGGCAGGGGCAGGTCCAGGGCCATGAGCATGGCCGGCCACAGGATGGTGTGGAAACGGAGAATCTCCTTGCCCACCATGTGCAGGTCGGCAGGCCAGAACTTGTCGTAGTCGTGGTAGGTGTCGTTGCCGTAGCCCAGGGCCGAGACGTAGTTGCTCAAAGCGTCCACCCAGACGTACATGGTATGCTTGGGGTCGAAGGGGACGGGGATGCCCCACTTGACCGAGGTGCGGGAGACGCAGGTATCCTGCAGGCCCTGCTTGATGAAGGCGATCATCTCGTTTTTGCGGCTCTCGGGCTGGATGAACTGGGGGTTGTCCTCGTAGTATTTCAGCAGGCGGTCGGCGTATTTGCCGGTGCGGAAGAAGTAGGCTTCTTCGTGGGCGTCGTAGACCTCGCGGCCGCAGTCGGGGCACTTGCCGTCCACCAGCTGGCTGTCGGTCCAGAAGCTCTCGCAGGGCTTGCAGTAGTGGCCCACATACTCGCCCTTGTAGATGTCGCCCTGCTGGTACAGCTGGGTAAAGATCTTCTGGCAGGTCTCGATGTGGTAGTCGTCGGTGGTGCGGATGAAGCGGTCGTAGCTGACGTCCAGCAGCTTCCACAGGTCCTTGACGGTGGCGACGATGCGGTCCACATACTCTTTGGGCTGCACCCCGGCGGCCGCGGCCTTGTCCTCGATCTTCTGGCCGTGCTCATCGGTGCCGGTCAGGAACATCACGTCGTACCCCTGCTTGCGCTTGAAGCGGGCCAGCGCGTCGCAGGCCACGGTGGTGTAGCTGTGGCCGATGTGCAGCTTGTCGCTGGGGTAGTAGATGGGGGTGGTGATGTAGAACTTTTTCTGTTCAGACATGATAAACGATTTCCTCCCTTTGGTTTGGACGGCGGAAAAGAAGCGAAAAGCTCCCGTCCCTGCCGGGCCTTGTCACCCTGCAAGGACGGGAGCCGACAGCTTCCGTGGTACCACCTTGGTTCGCCGGCCCCTCGCGGAGCGCGGCCTTACAGGCTGCGGCGCAGCGCAAGGGCGCGGCGGGCACAGCCGGGCGCGGTAACGGGCGCACCCGGCGCAGGCTGGGCCCAAAAGGCTTTGCCCGCGCGGCTCCGAGGCCATCTTCCGCGCCCCGATGCCTGCCCGGTTCCACCGCCGCGGGCTCTCTGCAAGGCTCAAAAAGCGCGTACTCTTCTCTTCACAGCCGATGTCATATCACGGCTATTATAGGGGAAGCGGGTGGATTTGTCAACAGGCCGGCGAAGGATTTTTCCCGCCCGGGGGCTTGACAGCCGCGCCGGCTCATGCTAGTCTGGGGCTCGGGCTGCTGCTGACCTTCCCCATCGGGATGTTCACGGAACTTTTCACCAGCATTTATTATGAATCAAGGAATTGATGAAAAACGCATCAAAATCAGGAGGGCGCAAACATGGAAGAACGGGAACGCATCGTCCGGCTGTGGTTCGAGATGTGGCTCGAACAGAAGGATCTGGGCATCGACGAGATCTTTGCAGAAGATGTGATCTACACCGAGAGCTGGGGCCCGCAGTATCGCGGGCGGGAGGCGGTCCGGCACTGGTTCGAGGAGTGGAACACCCGCGGCCGGGTGCTGGTCTGGGACATCCGGCAGTTTTTCCATAAAGAAGGGCAGACCGTGGTGGAGTGGTATTTCAGGAACGCAATGCAGGACGGCAGAGTGGAAGAATTTGACGGCGTCTCCCGGATCGAGTGGACGCCGGAAGGGAAGATCGCGGCCCTGAAAGAGTTCGGCTGCAACAGCCATACCTATGATCCTTACCGCTCCGGCCCGGAACCGGTGTTCCGGGACGAAGCAGCGCGCTGGTTTTGAGGGACTGCGGCACAAACGAGCCCCCCGCCTTGACAGGGCGGGGGCTTTGTGCTATCATATGGTTAACGGTTAAGCTAACTGTTAATCGTATTGCGCAGAAAGGACGTGGGATCACCTTGAGCTTACAGCACACACTGCGGGCACTGGCCGACCCGATCCGGCGGGAGATACTGAACCTGCTGAAAAACGGCCGGATGTCCGCCGGGGAGATTTCGGCGCACTTCCCGGTGACGGCGGCGTCCATTTCCCGGCACCTGTCGGTGCTGAAGGACGCCGACCTCATCCGCGACCAGCGGGAGGGCAAGTATATTTTTTATGAGCTGAACGCCTCGGTCCTCGAGGAGGTGCTGCTCTGGATCGCCGGACTGAAAGGGGAATCGGGAGATGAAAAAGATCATAGCGGATCATAAAGGGCAGCTGATCCTCTCGTCGCTGGTGACGCTGCTGCCGGCCCTGGCGGGCTGGCGGCTGGCGTGGGAGGCCGCCGCCATGCTGGCGGCCCACTGGCTGGTGCTGCTGATCACCTTCAGCGACCGGCGCAACCGGGAGAACCAGAGCCGGAAGGCCGTCCGGCTGATCTTCTGGATCATGCCGGCCGTCTCGCTGCTCACAGGCGGGGTGACGGCGCTGCTCCAGCGAGGGGTGCAGAGCGCCTCCACCCTGAGCACCGCCATGGCCATGGGCTTTGGGTTGCTGTTCATCGTGCTGGGCAACTATATGCCCAAATTCCGCCAGAACAGCTTTATGGGCATCCGGGTCAAGTGGACGCTGGAGAGCGAAGCCAACTGGAACGCCACCCACCGCATGGGAGGCAAGGTCTGGGTGGCGGGCGGCTTTGCCTGCCTGGCGGGGGCCATGCTGCCCGTCAAGGCAATGGGCGCGGTGTTCCCTGTGGTGCTGGTGACGGTCGCGCTGGCGCCCATCGTTTATTCCTATTATTATAGCAAAACCCAGCCTGCGGCCGAAAAGACAGTTTCGGCCCCGCTGCCCCTCTGGCAGAAGCGGGCGGCGCGGCTGATCGTGGCGGCGGTGGCGGTGATCGCGGTCTGGGCCTTCCTGGCCGGCAGCGCAAAGATCGTCTATGAGGACGCCTCCTTCACCGTCGAGGCCTCCGGCTGGCAGGACCTGACCCTCTCTTACAGCGACATCGCCGCGGTGGACTACCTGCCTGCGGAGGAGGTCCCGGAGGGAGGCATCCGCACCTATGGCCTTGGCAACCTGCGGGTGTCGTTCGGCCACTTCTCCAACGAAGCCTACGGCGACTACCTCCGCTACACCTACGATTCCTGCCGGGACTGCGTCCGTTTGACCACCGCCGGCGGGCGCACCGTCCTGCTCAACGGCCCCGACCAGCCCGCCACCCGGGCCATCTTCGACCAGCTGAGGGCGCGGACGGGGCTCTGAGAGTGAAAAGGAGGGTTGCACCATGGAGAAAAAACGTACCATAGAGTTTGTTTTGATCACCTTCGCCCTTTCGTGGGCGATTGGATGGTTTGCGATGTCTCAGGGGATCACGCTGGGCGGGCTGATGAGCGAGGACAGCCTGGAGCAAGGCCAACTGGCCGGGATGGCTGCGCTGGGGCTTTACATGTGGATGCCGGCCCTGGGGTCCGTCCTGGTCCGGGTGTTCACCAGGCAGGGATTTCAAGATATAAAGCTGCGGCCCAGCCTGCGCCGGAACGGGAAGTACGACCTGCTGGGGTGGTTTGCCCCCTTCGGCTTTGCGCTGACGGGGACGGTCAGCTATTTTGCCATCTTTTCCGACCGGTTTGATTACTTTGAACATCTAAAAGGGTTGCTGGGGACAGTCCTGGGTCTTTCGCTGGACGGAGTGCCTGCGCCTGCATTGGCCGTGGGTCTGCTGGCGGCGGCTGCCCTGACAACGCCGCTGGCCAGCGTGGTCAGCGGCCCGCTGGGAGAAGAGCTGGGCTGGCGAGGCTATCTGTACCCGTCCCTGTGCGGATGGATGCCGCGCTGGAAAGCTATGGTGGTCAGCGGCGTCATCTGGGGCATCTGGCACACCCCGCTCCTGGTCATGGGCTGGGACTACGGCACGGACTATCCCGGCTATCCGCTGGGCGGGATCGCAGTACTGACCCTCTGCACCGTGTGTATGGGGGCCTTCCAGTGCTGGCTGACCGACCAGAGCGGGAACATCTGGCCGGCGGTGCTGGCCCATGGCGCTCTGAATGTCCTGTTCAGCTTCTATCTGCTGGGAAACAATTTCTGCAAGGGGCCGTACCATCCGCTGTTGGGGGCGCATCCTCTCACCCTGCTGGGCGGCTGGACCCTGATTGCCGCAGGCTGGACCATCCTGATCAAAACCGGGAGCCGCTGGCCGGACAGGTGAAGCCTTGCGCCACGGGCCAAAATCTGTTATCATACATACAAACACAGGATGAACGGAGGATGCCGCTATGGGATTTGTCACCACCCTGACCTTGATCTTGATCGTACTGAAAGCCTTGGGCCTGATCGCATGGCCCTGGGTGTGGGTGCTGTGCCCTGTCTGGCTGGCGGCCCTGCTGGCAGGGGCGGTGTTCCTTTTGATCCTGGTGGAGGGCCGGATCAAGACCGGCAAGTGGTGACCAAGTATGTGTCCCGTCCATCCGCGCATGTCGGCTGGACGGGACTTTTTTGACAGTTTGAAACAGGGCATTCCGGGCCGTGGTATACTGGGCCCAAAATGCCAGAAAGAGAAAGGAACGTTTTTATGCCGAACCTGTATGCGCTGTCCGGGCCGGACAGCATCACCGTCTATTGGGACCTGCCCGCCCGGCCGGCGGAACGGTACGAGATCCTGCTGGACGGCGCGCGCCGCGGCAGCACCGGCAGGACTCACTTTACCCTGCGGGGCCTTGCGCCGGATGCCGCCTATGAGATCGAGGTCCGCCCCGTGGGCCGGGTGCGGGTCTGCACCGAGCCGCCCAAGCGCCGCCTCGATGTTACCGCGCCGCCCTTTGGCGCCGTGGGCGACGGCTGCGCCGACGACACCGCCGCCCTGCAGCGGGCCTTCGACGCCTGCGGGGCAGGGGACTGCGTCTATTTTCCGGCGGGGGTCTACCGGAGCGGGGCCCTGTTCGGCCACAGCGATATGGAACTGTACCTGGAAAAGGACGCCGTCCTGCAGGGCTCCGACCGGCCGGAGGACTACGAGCCCCGCATCCGCAGCCGCTTCGAGGGCACCGAGATGGAATGCTGTGCCAGCCTGCTCAACTTCGGCACGCTGGACCATGCCGCCGGCCCCAACTGCCAGAACGTCCGCATCTGGGGCGAGGGGACCATCCGGGGCGGCGGCTACGCCCTGGCCTGGGCCACCATCCAGCGGGAAAAGGAGCGGATGAAGGACCAGCTGGCCGCGATGCAGGACCTGGTCCGGAGCTGCGAAAACGAGAACACCCTCCCCGGCCGGGTGCGGGGCAGGCTGGTGAACCTGTCCAACTGCCGGCACGTCCGCATCGCCGGGCTGACCCTGGCCGACGGCCCCAGCTGGAACGTCCACATGATCTACTGCCGGGACGTCGTCACCGACCACTGCACCTTCCGCTCGCAGGGGATCTGGAACGGCGACGGCTGGGACCCCGATTCCAGCGAGGGATGCACCCTATTTGCCTCCACCTTTTATACACAGGACGACTCGGTGGCCATCAAGTCGGGCAAAAACCCCGAGGGCAACCGGATCGGCCGCCCCACCCGGCGGGTGCGGGTGTTCGACTGCCGCAGCGCCTTTGGCCACGGCATCTGCATCGGCAGTGAGATCAGCGGCGGCATCGAGGATGTGGCCGTTTGGGACTGCGACCTGGCAAACTCCCAGTACGGCATCATGGTCAAGGGCACCCGAAAGCGGGGCGGCGGGGTGCAGGGGCTGTCGGTGCGGCGGTGCGTCCTGCCCCGGGTCATGGTCTGCCAGGTGGCCTACAACGACGACGGGGCGCCCGGGCCCCGGCCGCCGGTTTTCCGTGGCTTCCGGTTTGAGGACCTGACCCTCACCGGCCGCTGCCTCGACGCCGACCAGGCCCTGACGGGCGGGGAGGGCTGGGGCTTCCAGCCCTGCGTCCCCCTCCAGCTGGAAGGCTTCGACGGCCCCGGCTGCGAGCTGCAGGACGTGGTGTTCCGCCGCCTTGCGCTGACCGGCGGCGGCGCTGTCCGGCTGGGCCGCTGCAAAGGGGTCAGCCTGGAAGAGATCGACTGCGTTTGAGCGGCAGGCGCGCCGGTTTGTTCACGAAAAGTTTACGGAAGGGGTGCAATCTTTACGATTTCCTCACAAATTTACCTTTTTTTAGAGGTATACTTTGGAGGTTCTCTTTAGGATTCTTTAGAAAAAAACCGGATACCGCGGCAGAAAACGTCAAATCTCAAGGTAATCTCAAGGTTGCATTAAGATTTCCTCAAGATTGCCATGGTATGCTGTTGGTAAACCGAACAAGGAGGGGTATCAACCGTGTTTAAGAAAAAACAACAGGAGGACAAGGACGGCCAGAACGTGGCCCTCAGCCCGGGAGCCGCTGCCTCGAACAAAGGGGCGAAAGCGTTCCTCAAGCGCAACTGGAAGCGGATCGCGGCCGGCGCTGTGGTCGTGGTGGTGGCGGCAGCCCTGTTCCTGCCCAGGAACCAGGCCGCGCCCACCTCGGGCAGCGTCAACTATGTCCAGGTCAACCCGCAGCGGCGGGAGATCGTCAATGTGTTCAGCGATTCGGGCACCATCACGGCGGCCAACACCTATGAAGTCCGGCCGCTGGTGCGGGGCACCGTCCTCACCGCCGACTTCTCCGAGGGCGACGTGGTCCAGGCCGGGGACGTCCTGTACACCATCGACAGCTCAGACGCCGCCAACAGCGTGGAGCGGGCCCAGATCTCGGCCAACCAGGCCGAGCGCAGCTATGAGGACGCCCTCAACGCCAGCTATGTGCGCAGCGACATCGGCGGCACCGTGGTCTCCATCCGGGTGGCCCCGGGGGACGCCGTCACGGCCGGCCAGGAGGTCGCCACCATCCGTGACGATGGGACCGTCCTGCTGACCCTCAACTTCCCGGCGGCGGACGCCGCCGCCTTCGTGCCCGGCCAAACCGCCCAGGTCACCCTGGACGGCACCTACGAGACTTTGGCCGGCTCGGTCCGCTCGGTCTCGGGGGCCGATACCCTGAGCGACGGCAATATGCTGGTGCGCTCGGTGGTCATCGCGGTGCCCAACAGCGGCAGCCTGACCTCCGCCCAGGCGGCCACCGCCTCGGTGGGCGGGGTCAACGCCCTGGGCTCGGCCCGGTTCACCTACCAGAAAGAGCAGACCCTCACCGCCGCAGCCAGCGGCACCGTGGCGGCCCTCTGCGTCCAGCCCGGCGCCGTGGTGGGCGCGGGGAGCAACATCGTCCAGCTGACCAGCGACAGCCTGGACCGCCAGGTGGAGCAGGCTGCCGACAGCCTGCGCAGCGCCCAGCTGTCGGTGGAGGACGCCATGAACACCCTGGACAACTACACCATCACCGCGCCCATCAGCGGCACCATCATCCAGAAGAACGTCCAGGCAGGGGAGACGGTGGGCAACGAGAGCGCCGCCACTTCGACCACCCCCATGTGCATCATCCACGACCTGCGCTACCTGGAAATGACCCTGAACGTGGACGAGCTGCAGATCCTCTCGATCAAGGAGGGGCAGGACGTCCGGATCACCGCTGACGCCGTCCAGGACAAGACCTTTAACGGCGTGGTGACCAACGTCTCCTCGGCGGGCACCACCACCGGCGGCACCACCACTTACCCCGTCACCATCCGGATCGACGATTTTGGCGAGCTGCTGCCCGGCATGAACGCCACCGCCGAGATCGAGGTGGCCAGCGCCTCCGACGCCCTGTCCATCCCCAGCGCAGCGGTCATCCGCGGCAACTACGTCCTCATCACGGCCGACTCGCCCAGCGCAGCCAACGCCGACCCCAGCATGACCGCCCCCGAGGGCTACGTCTATGTCAAGGTCCAGACCGGCGTCAGCGACAACGACAACATCCAGATCACCAGCGGCCTGACCGAACAGGACACCGTGGCCTATGAGTCGTCTGCGCTGCCCTTCAGCTACGGCTACAGCTCCGATCCCGGCATGGCGGTCACCGTCGCAGGAGGCTGAGGATGAGCGCACTCATTGAATTTGACGACGTCTGCAAGTACTACCAGATGGGCGACACCACCGTCAAGGCGGTGGATCACATCTCGATGCAGATCAACAAGGGCGAGTTCGTGGCCATCGTGGGCCAGTCCGGCTCGGGCAAGTCCACCTGCATGAACATCATCGGCTGCCTGGACGTGCCCACTTCCGGCACCTACCGGCTCAACGGCCGGGACGTGGGCAGCATGAGCAAGAACGAACTGGCGGAGATCCGCAACGAGATGCTGGGCTTCATCTTCCAGCAGTACAACCTTCTGCCCAAGCTCAGCCTGATGGAAAACGTGGAGCTGCCCCTGATCTACGCCGGGCTGTCCCGCAAAGAGCAGCAGGCCCGCGCCAGGACGGCCCTCCAGCAGGTGGGCCTGGGGGACAAGCTGAACAACAAGCCCAGCCAGCTCTCGGGCGGCCAGCAGCAGCGCGCCTCCATTGCCCGGGCCCTGGCAGGGGGGCCGGCGGTCATCCTGGCCGACGAGCCCACCGGCGCCCTGGACAGCCATACCGGCCGCGAGGTGCTGGGCATTTTGCAGAAGCTGCACCGCCAGGGCAACACGGTGGTCCTGATCACCCACGACAACTCCATCGCGGTGCAGGCCGAGCGGATCATCCGGCTGGAGGACGGGCACATCGTCTACGACGGCGACGCCCACGCCCCCGAGGCCGTGGTCCAGCCTGCCTTCACCGTGCAGGATGAGCAGGAGGACCAGGCGCAACCGGAACAGGAGGGCAGTGCATGAATCTGAATATGCTGTACGAAACGGTCCGCCAGGCGCTGAAGAACATTGCCAGCAACAAGTTCCGCACCCTGCTCACCATGCTGGGCATCATCATCGGCATCATGGCCGTCATGATCATCGTGGGCCTGGGCAACGGCCTGACCCAGAGCATGCGGGCCAGTGTTTCTTCCATGGGCATGAACCTTTTGCAGGTGAACGTGTTCGGCCCCCGGGCCCGCAACGTGAGCGTGGATGAGATGTACCGGATCACCGAAGAGCGGCCGGACCTGTTCTCGGGGATCTCGCCGATGGTCAGCATGGACCGCACCAGCTCGGCGGTCCGGGTGGGCACCAAGAACTACAGCCAGACCAGCGTGATAGGCATCAGCGAGACCTACGCCGGCATGACCGGCACCAAGATCGCCGAGGGCCGGGGCATCCAGTATGTGGACTGCGCCGAGTACAAGCGGGTCTGTGTGGTGGGCGATTACATCGCCCGGGTGGCCTACGGCGGCAACGCCATCGGCCAGACCCTCAAGCTGGGGCCCGACCAGTTCACCATCATCGGCGTGGCCGCCGCCGAAGTGTCCGACCCCTCCCTGCAGGAGGGCAGCTCGGACGACTACGTCTACATCCCCTACACCACCGCCCAACGGGTGGCCCGCAGCTCCAACGTTTCGGCCTACGGCGTCACCACCGTCACCGAAGCCCAGGTGGCCGAGGGCAAGGCCGTGCTGGAAGCCGGCCTGCAGGAGCTGACCCACTCGGAGGACAGCTACTTTGTCACCAGCCTGTCCGAGGTGCTGAACACCTTCAGCAGCATGATCGGGATGGTGGTGTCGGTGCTGACCGTCATCGCGGCCATCTCCCTGCTGGTGGGCGGCATCGGCATCATGAACATCATGATGGTGTCGGTGGCCGAGCGCACCCGCGAGATCGGTATCCGCAAGGCCCTGGGCGCCAAGGAGCGCACCATCCTGGCCCTGTTCGTCACCGAGGCGGCCACCACCTCGGCCCTGGGCGGCCTGATCGGCATCATCCTGGGTTACGGCGTATCCGCCGCGGCCAGCCCCCTGGTGGCCGCCGTGATGGGGGACACCAATATGACCATCAGCCCGTCGGCCGGCTCGGTGGCGGTGGCCTTTGGGGTGTCGGTGGGCATCGGCATCCTGTTCGGCTACCTGCCCGCCAAGCGTGCTGCCCGCCTCAACCCCATCGAGGCCCTGCGCTATGATTAACCAACACGAGGGAGGAACACACAAGATGAAACAACGGTTTATCGCGTTGTTGCTGGCCGTCTGCATCGCCTGCACCATGCTGGTGATGCCTGCGTCCGCAAGCAGCGCCAACTCGGCGGTGCAGGCCGCGGTGATGCTGGGGGGCCTGACCTCCGAGCAGGCCGCCGGCCCGGACGCCGCCCTGACCCGCGGCCAGCTGGCCAAGCTGCTGGCGGCTTTCTCGCCCTACCGGGAGAGCGCCGGCGCCCAGGGCTCGGCCGGGACCCTCTTTACCGATGTGGGCGGCGATGACCCGCTGGCCCCTGCCATCCGCATCGCGGTGAGCCAGGGCTGGATGAGCGGCTACACCGACGGCAGTTTCCGGCCGGGCAACCCCGTCACCCTGGAAGAAGCCTGCGCCGCCGCCCTCAACCTGCTGGGCTACGACGTCACCACCCTGAGCGGCACCTTCCCCACGGCGCAGCTGAACAAGGCCCGTGAGCTGGGCCTGCGGGACGGCATCGCCCGCAGCCAGGGGGAGGGGCTGACCATTGCCGACGGGGCGCTGTTGCTCTACAACGCCCTGACCGTCCCCACCGCCAACGGCGAAGTCTACGGCAGCACCCTGGGCTTTACCGTCACCGGCGGGCAGGTGGACACCGCGTCCATCCTGCTGGGCAACGTCCAGGGGCCCTTTGTGGCCGCGGCAGGGGCCCAGCTGCCCTTTGCGCCGGCCGCCGTCTACCGCAACGGCGAGGCCGCCGCTTCGGCTGAGCTGAACGAGTACGACGTCTACTATTACAGCGAGAACGCCCGGACCGTCTGGATCTACACCCGCAAGGCGGCCGGCCGGATCACTGCGGTGGCTCCCTCCGCTTCCGCCCCCACCAGCGTGACGGTGGCCGGCACGGAATACACCATCGGTTCCTCCCAGGCTGCGACGGTGCTGTCCAGCCTCAACGGCGGCGGCGTGGGCCAGGTGGTCACCCTGCTGCTGGGGATGAACAACGAGGTGGTCCGGGTCCTGACCGGGGAGGCGGCCGACCAGGTCTTTTACGGCGTGGTCCAGAACTCGGCCCGCAGCCTGATCGAGGACGACGGCGCGGACGTCCGCCAGAGCGTCACGGTGGCCTGCACCGACGGCGTCACCCGCACCGTCAACGTGGACAAGAGCCTGAACTTCCCCGCCGGCCTTCTGGTGGAGATCACCGTGACCGGGGACGGGGAGCAGGTGGCCCGCGTGGACGCCCGCTCGGTGAGCGGCACCTTCAACGAGAACGGCACCGCCCTGGGCGGCACGCCCCTTGCAGACGGCGTTGAGATCATTGACACGACGGCGGAGGGCGTGGCTGGGGCAATTCGCCCCAGCCGACTATCGGGGGTGACCCTGCAGAGCGGCGACGTCCGCTACTACACCACCAATGCGGCGGGTGAGATCGACCGCCTGATCCTGGACAACGTCACCGGCGATCTGTGGACCTACGGCGTCCTGGACGATGTGCGCAACCTAACCAGCGCCGCCGCCGACGTCATCGACGAGCAGATCGGCCGCCCCAGCGGGGATGTGACCCTGCCGGGCGGCACCACCACCGGCAGCGGCAATGCCGCCGCCGACGTGGCCAACATCATCCTGCCCAGCACCAGCGATATTCTTTACGGCATCATCGACGGCAGCATCGCCAGCACCCTGTGGGACAGCCTGACCAGCAGCACCGGCAGCGTTGCCAGCTATGTGCTGCGCCTGGCGGCCGACAACACCACCGGCGCCATGAGCAACATCCTGGGCTGGCTGGGCAAGGGCGCCAGCTACGTCTGCTACATCAACGGGGAGAGCGCCACCCTCAACACGGCGGTCAAGTACCCGGTGCTGGCGGGCGGCGTGGCGGTCAGCCGCAGCCCCTCCGGCACGGTCAAGAACATGATCCAGCTGATGCCGGTGATGATCGACAAGGTCGGCGCAGCCTCGGTGATGAGCGGCAGCACCCGCTATGAGACGGCCGACAACATGCAGGTCTATCTGTGGTACCGCGGCCAGTATTACCCCACCACCCTGGCCCAGGTCAACCCCGCCGAATACCATCTGATCGGCTGGTACGACAACCTTGGCTGCACCGCGGGCAACAAGATCCGCGTCCTGGTGGCGGTCAAAAAAGACTGATCCTCCTTTTTCTTTGCAAACGGCAAGCGCCCCGCTGCGGCATCCCCGCGGCGGGGCGCTTGCTTTTTGACTAAAACGAAACATCGAGAATTCTACCACTGGTCGATTGACGCTCAGGGCATTTGCTGCTACACTGTAGACGCAAAACGAACCGGAAAGGGGGACTTGTATGTATCAACTGGATCAGGAGGCGTTCGGCGCGTTTCTCCAGGCCCAGCGCCGGGAAAAAGGTTTCACCCAGCGTCAGCTGGCCGAGCGGCTCCATGTTTCCGACAAAGCCGTCAGCAAGTGGGAGCGGGGGCTGAGCAGTCCGGATATTGCTCTGCTGATTCCTCTTGCCGAGCAGCTGGATGTGACCGTCACCGAGCTGCTGCTCTGCCGGAAGTGTCCGCCCGTCCAGCCTATGCCTGCGTCCGATGTGGAAGAAGCGGTCCAAACGGCTATTCATTATGCAGCTCACCCAAAAATCAGCCGTGCCTGGCAAAGCAGGAAAGGCACAGGCTGGCTCTGGTATGCTGCGGCATTGGCTGCCGGCGGCCTTTTTCTGTACCTGAAGTGGCGTGCAAACGGTCTGGAAGATCAGCTGACCACGCTGTTCGTGCTGACAGCTGTGATCGGGGGCTACTTCTGGATCTTTATACCGATGCGCCTGCCCGATTTCTATGACCAAAACAAGATCAGCTTTTTCTACGATGGGCCCCTGCGGATGAATCTTCTGGGGGTGCGCTTCACCAACCGCAACTGGCCCTTTGTGGTTCGGGCCGCACGGGTCTGGTCGTGTGTCCTTCTGGTTTTGCTGCCGCTGTCATACCTTGTGCTGACCTGGCTGCTTTTCCCGGAGGGGGCGGCGCTGAACAGCGCTGTGCTGTTTGGTTTTCTGGGCAGCTTTTTTGTTCCGCTCTACCTGGCCGCCGTCCGGCACGCATAAGGCGGCAGTCCCGCTGCATAGACCGGATCTTGTGCGCTGTGCTGCAAAAAGCAGGCGGGGCGTTGTGCAGTGTGCGCGGTTGACAGCCTCCTGGATGTGTGGTATATTTATAACATAAAGAGCGAAATACACCACGCAACAAGGAGGCAATGCCATGAAAAAGACGTATTATCTGGAAGGACTGCTGGGGTTGCTGTCCCTTTTGGGCTTTGTGGGCCTGTTCACCGAAGAGCGGATGTTCCTGGCGTTCTTCGCGTTTGCCTGCAACTTCCAGTATTTCTTCATCCCAGCGGACGAGATGATGACCGCCTACATGAACCGCTCGGCGGCCCGCGCCTTTTATGGGGATATGTTCCTGACCGGCGGGGTGGCGCTGGGGGGCATCCTGGCCGGGCTGCCCGCCGGCAGGGCCCTGCTGTACGGCATCCTGGCCGGGTGGGCGGCCGCGGTGGTGGTGCAGTCGGTGTCGGTCGCCTTTTACCGCTTCCGGGAAAGCTGGGGCGCCCAATGATCCGCAACCGCATGAAGGAGTTCCGCGCCCGCACCGGCATGAAGCAGGAAGAGCTGGCCGCCCGGGTGGGGGTGCGCCGGGAGACCATCGGCAACCTCGAAAACGGCAAGTACAATCCGTCCCTGGTCCTGGCCTGGAACATCGCCAAGGTGTTCGGGGTAGCCATCGAGGACGTGTTCACGGTGGAAGAATGAGAGGAAAACCATGAAAAAGCTGAGCTATGCGCTGTTTGGGCTGGCCGTCCTGTTGTCGGACGTGATGTGCTGGGTGGTGGGCTACCGCTACAGCGACATGCTGTGGGGCATCCGGTATGCCTGCTACAGCGCCCCGGCCTGGACGGCCTGGCTGACCGCCCTGCCCTTCCTGGCAGGGATCGCGGTATGCGTCCTGCTGGGGGCCTGGCTGCGCCGGAAAAGCCGGTGAAAGGGCAAAAACGGGTTGACAACCCTCCCGCCCCGTGCTACAATGCTTGCAACAAAGGCTTTGACCGGGAAAAGTAAGGCCCAAGCGCCACCCTGCCAGAGAGTGCGGGCAGGTGGGAGCCGCACAGGGGGCCGGGCCTGAAGAACACCCGCGAGCCGCCGCCTGAACCTGCGCTCTTTGAAGGGCGCGCCAGTAGGGCCGGACGGACGCCGCACGTTACGCGGCACTGCTTTCAACGGGGAGAGCACAGAGCGGCCGGCAGGGTCAAACTGCCGGCAACCCAGGTGGCACCACGGATACGGCAGCATTCGTCCTGATGAGGGGATGTTTGCTGCCGTATTTTTTGCTGCAAAGGAGCAAGACGTTATGTGCTGTATCATGGGTTACACCGGGCATGACCTGCCCGCCGCCGAATTCAAGGAATACCTGCTGCGGACCGTCAGCCGCGGCCCCGACGACCAGCGGGTGATTGAGGGGCCCTTCGGGCTGATGGGCTTCGGCCGGCTTGCCATCATGGGGCTGACGCCGGAGGGGATGCAGCCCTTTACCCGCGGGGCGGACTGCGTGGTCTGCAACGGGGAGCTGTACGGCTTCCGGTTTGAAAAGGCCATCCTCCAGCGGGCGGGGTACAAGTTCCAGTCGGGCAGCGACTGCGAGATCCTGCTGCCCCTGTACTACGAGTACGGGCTGGATATGTTCCGCCACATGGACGCCGAGTTCGCCCTCATCCTCTACGATTCCCGCAAGGACCGGCTGATCGCCGCCCGGGACCCCATCGGCATCCGGCCCCTGTTCTATGGCTACTCCAAGTCCAGCCACCAGATCGCCTTCGCCAGCGAGCTGCAGAACCTGGTGGGCTGGTGCGAGGACATCCGGCCGTTCCCCATCGGCAGCTACTACTGCGACGGGCGGTTCGTCCGCTACGAGGACGTGGCCGACGTCCCCGCGCCCCACGCCGACGGGATGCCGGACGTGCTGCGCAACATCCGGGAAAAGCTGATCGCCGGGGTGGAAAAGCGGCTGGACGCCGACGCGCCGGTGGGCTTCCTGCTGTCGGGCGGGCTGGATTCCTCCCTGGTCTGCGCCATCGCAGCCCGCAAGCTGGGCCGGCCCATCCGCACCTTCGCCATCGGGATGGACACCGACGCCATCGACCTGAAATACGCCCGCCAGACCGCCGAATATCTGGGCAGCGAGCACCATGAGGTCATCATCACCCGGGAGGACGTGATCCAAAGCCTGGAGGAAGTGGTCCGCATCCTGGGCACCTGGGACATCACCACCGTCCGGGCCAGCGTGGGGATGTACCTGCTGTGCAGAGCCATCCACCGGGACACCGACGTTCGGGTCCTGCTGACCGGCGAGATCTCGGACGAGCTGTTCGGCTACAAATACACCGATTACGCCCCCACCGCCGACGCTTTCCAGCAGGAGAGCCAGAAGCGCATCCGGGAACTGTATATGTACGACGTGCTCCGGGCCGACCGGTGCATCTCGGCCAACAGCATCGAGGCCCGCGTCCCCTTCGGGGACTTGGACTTTGTGCGGTACGTCATGGCCATCGACCCCGAGATGAAGGTGAACCACTACGGCAAGGGCAAGTACCTGCTGCGCAAAGCCTTTGAAGGGGACTGGCTGCCCCCCGAGATCCTCTGGCGGGAAAAGGCCGCCTTCTCGGACGCGGTGGGCCACAGCATGGTGGACGACATCAAGCAGTACGCCGAGGGCCTTTACACCGAGGAGGAGTTCCAGATGCGGCGGGCCAACTACTCGGCCCACTGCATGCCCTTTACCAAAGAGAGCCTGCTGTACCGGGAGCTGTTTGAAAAGCACTATTACGACCAGGCCCGCACCATCGCCGCCTTCTGGATGCCCAACCGCGCCTGGCCCGGCTGCGATGTGGACGACCCTTCGGCCCGGGTGCTGGCCAACTATGGGGCCAGCGGGGTGTAAAGCCCCCGTTTCCGGTGAAAATCCACAGAATCCGGGGCCTGGACTGGTATTCGATTTGTTGCGTCTGTCACTTGAAAAGAATTGCATACACGGTATAATAGGGAGCAAGGGAACAAAGGCGTTCCTGGCAGGCCGCTGCGCCTGCCAGGGGCGCTTTTTGTTTTTTTTGCACACCTGAGAGAGATAGGATGGGATAGGAATGGATCGTTGGAACGAACGCACAGCCCCCGCCGGCCTGTATGACCCGCGGTTTGAGCACGATGCCTGCGGCATCGGCGCCGTGGTGGACATCCAGGGCCGCAAAAGCCACCAGACGGTCAGCGACGCGCTGACCATCGTCGAACATCTGGAGCACCGCGCCGGCAAGGACGCCGAAGGGCGGACCGGCGACGGCGTGGGCATCCTGCTGCAGATCAGCCACAAATTTTTCTCCAAGGCCGCCGAAGAGCTGAACATCTCCATCGGCGGCGAACGGGAGTACGGGGTGGGGATGTTCTTTTTCCCCCAGGACGAGCACCTGCGCGCCCGCGCCATGAAGCTGTTCGAGCTGGTCACCCGCAAGGAGGGGCTGGCCTTCCTGGGCTGGCGCAAGGTGCCGGTGGCCCCCGAGATCCTGGGCAGCACCGCCCGGGACTGCATGCCCGCCATCTGGCAGTGCTTCATCAAAAAGCCGGCCAAGGTGTCCAAGGGCATCGACTTTGACCGCCGGCTGTACATCGTCCGCCGGGTGTTCGAGCAGGCCAGCAGCGGCACCTATGTGGCCAGCCTGTCCAGCCGGACCATCGTCTACAAGGGGATGTTCCTGGTGGGGCAGCTGCGCCGCTTTTACGCCGATTTGCAGGACGAGGACTACGAGTCCGCCATCGGGATGGTCCACAGCCGCTTTTCCACCAACACCGCCCCCAGCTGGATGCGGGCCCACCCCAACCGCTTCATCCTCCACAACGGCGAGATCAACACCATCAAGGGCAACACCGACGCCATGCTGGCCCGGGAAGAGTCCATCGCTTCCCACATCATGCAGGAGGATATGAACAAGATCCTGCCCATCGTCAACACCGCCGGCTCCGACTCGGCCATGCTGGACAACACCCTGGAGTTCATGGTGATGAACGGGATGGACCTGCCCCTGGCCGTGATGATCACCATCCCCGAACCCTGGGAGAACAACAAGAACATCAGCCGGAAAAAGCGGGATTTTTACCAGTATTACGCCACCATGCTGGAGCCCTGGGACGGCCCGGCGGCCATCCTGTTTTCGGACGGCGACGTGGTGGGTGCCGTGCTGGACCGCAACGGCCTGCGGCCCAGCCGCTACACCATCACCAAAGACGGCCGGATGATCCTGTCCTCCGAGGTGGGCGTGCTGGACTGCCCGCCCGAAAACGTCCTGGTCAAAGACCGGCTGCGCCCCGGCAAGATGCTGCTGGTGGACACCGTCAAGGGCGAGGTGGTAGACGACGAAAAGCTGAAGGAGACCTACGCCAGCCGGGAACCCTACGGCGAATGGCTGGACCGCAACCTGGTCCAGCTGCGGGACCTGAAGATCCCCAACTGCAAGGTGCCCTCTTACACCCCCGACGAGCTGACCCGGCTGGAAAAAGCCTTTGGCTACAGCTACGAGCAGGTGAACGAGATCATCCTGCCCATGGCCCAGAAGGGGGCCGAGCCCAGCGGGGCCATGGGCACCGACACCCCTCTGGCCGTCCTGAGCAGCCGCCGGCCGCCCCTGTTCAGCTACTTCAAGCAGATGTTCGCCCAGGTGACCAATCCTCCCATCGACGCCATCCGGGAAAAGGTGGTCACCTCCACCAGCGTCTATGTGGGCGCCCACGGCAACCTGCTGGAGGACCAGCCCGAAAACTGCAAGGTGCTCAAGGTGCACAACCCCATCCTGACCGAGACCGACCTGCTCAAGATCAAACATATGAATGTGCCCGGCTTCAAGGTGGCCACCGTCTCGATCAACTACTACAAGAACACCAGCCTGGAAAAAGCCATTGACCGGGTGTTCCTGGAGGTGGACCGGGCCTATAAGGAAGGGGCCAACATCATCATCCTGTCCGACCGGGACATCGACGAGTACCATGTGGCCATCCCCAGCCTGCTGGCGGTATCGGCGGTCTCCCAGTACCTGATCCGGACCAAAAAGAGCACCGCCCTGGCCCTCATCCTGGAGAGCGCCGAGCCCCGGGAGGTCCACCACTTCGCGGCCCTGCTGGGCTACGGTGCCTGCGCCGTCAACCCCTATCTGGCCCATGAGGCCATCGGCCAGCTGATCGGGGAGGGGCTGCTGGACAAGGACTTTTACGCCGCCGTCAGCGACTACGACACCGCCGTCCTGAACGGCATCGTCAAGATCGCCTCCAAGATGGGCATTTCCACCATCCAGAGCTACCAGGGCAGCCAGATCTTCGAGGCGGTGGGCATCTCGAAAGAGGTCATCGACAAATACTTCACCGGCACCGTCAGCCGGGTGGGGGGCATCGGGCTGGAGGACATCCAGGCCGACGTGGAGGCCCGCCACAGCTCCGCCTTCGACCCTCTGGGGCTGGACATCAATATGCAGCTGGCCAGCAGCGGCGACCATAAGTTCCGCAGCGGGGGAGAGGATCACCTGTTCAACCCTCAGACCATCTATCTGTTCCGCAAGGCCTGCTTTGAAGGGGACTACGCCGCCTTCAAGCAGTTCACCCAGGCGGTGGACAACATGGGCGAAAACGGCGTCCACCTGCGCAGCCTGCTGGACTTCAGCTACCCTGCGGACGGCGGCATCCCCCTCGACGAGGTGGAGCCGGTGGCCGAGATCCTCAAGCGGTTCAAGGGGGCGGCCATGAGCTACGGCGCCCTGAGCAGCGAGGCCCACGAGACCATCGCCCTGGCCTTCAACCAGATCGGCGCCCGCAGCAACACCGGCGAGGGCGGCGAGCCGGAGGAGCGGTACCACAGCCCCTCCAACTCCAAGATCAAGCAGGTGGCCTCGGCCCGCTTCGGCGTCACCAGCCAGTACCTGGTGTCGGCCGAGGAGATCCAGATCAAGCTGGCCCAGGGCGCCAAGCCCGGCGAGGGCGGCCAGCTGCCCGGCAGCAAGGTCTACCCCTGGATCGCCAAGACCCGCCACAGCACCACCGGCGTGGGCCTGATCTCGCCCCCGCCCCACCACGACATCTACTCCATCGAGGACCTGGCCGAGCTGATCTATGACCTGAAAAACGCCAACCGGGCCGCCCGCATCAACGTCAAGCTGGTCAGCGAGGCGGGGGTGGGCACCATCGCCGCCGGCGTGGCCAAGGCCGGCGCCCAGGTCATCCTGGTGTCGGGCTACGACGGCGGCACCGGCGCGGCCCCCCGCACCTCCATCAAAAACGCCGGCCTGCCCTGGGAGCTGGGCATCGCCGAGACCCACCAGACCCTGATCCTGAACGGCCTGCGCACCCGGGTGCGGATCGAGAGCGACTCCAAGTTGCTCAGCGGCCGGGACGTGGCCATCAGCTGCATGCTGGGCGCAGAGGAGTTCGGCTTCGGCACCAGTTTGCTGATGGCCGAGGGCTGCGTCATGATGCGGGTGTGCAACCTGGACACCTGCCCCATGGGCATCTGCACCCAGAACCCCGAGCTGCGCAAAAACTTTGTGGGCAAGCCGGAATATATCATCAACTACCTGACCTTTGTGGCCCAGGAGCTGCGGGAGTACATGGCCAGGCTGGGCGTGCGCACCCTGGACGAACTGGTGGGCCGCACCGACCTGCTCCATGTTAAGCCCGCCGCCGGCCGGGCCGCCAAGCTGGACCTGGAGGCCATCCTCCACAACCCCCGGATCGGCAGCATGAACGTCCACTACCAGCCCGCCGACACCTACGATTTCCACCTGGAGCGGACGCTGGATATGCGTGTCCTGATGAAGAAGTTCAAGCTGGGCAGCAAAGCGCCCCAGACCGTCAGCGTGGAGGTGTCCAACACCGACCGGGCTTTCGGCTCCATCTTCGGCAGCGAGATCACCCGCCGCTACGGCAACACCCTGCCCGACGATACCTTCACCGTCCAGTGCACCGGCGCGGGGGGCCAGAGCTTCGGGGCGTTCCTGCCCAGGGGGCTGACCCTCAGCCTGACCGGCGACTGCAACGACTACATGGGCAAGGGGATGTCGGGGGGCAAAATCGTGGTCCGCCCGCCCCAGGCCCCCGGCTTTAAGCCGGAGGAGAACATCATCACCGGCAACGTGGCCTTTTACGGGGCCACCAGCGGCAAAGCCTTCCTGTCCGGCGTGGCCGGCGAGCGGTTCTGCGTCCGCAACTCGGGGGTCACCGCAGTGGTGGAGGGCGTGGGCGACCACGGCTGCGAATACATGACCGGCGGCACCGTGGTGGTGCTGGGCCCCACCGGCAAAAACTTTGCGGCCGGCATGACCGGCGGCATCGCCTATGTGCTGGACGAGAACTGGGATTTCTACCAGCGTGTGAACAAGGAGACGGTCAGCCTGGAGCCGGTGGAGCACAAGCACGATGTGGCCACCCTGAAAGAGCTGATCCGGGAGCACGTGGAAGCCACCGGCAGCCCCCGCGGCCAGGAGATCCTGGAGCACTTTGGGGAGTACCTGCCCAAATTCAAAAAGGTCCTGCCCTACGATTATGACCGGATGCTGCGCGTCATCGCCTCGATGGAAGAGCGCGGCCTGGACGGCGAGCAGGCGCAGATCGAAGCCTTCTACGCCCAGCAGAAACAGTGAGGGAGGGGACACATACCATGGGCAAGATCACCGGATTTATGGAGTATCCGCGCAGGACCAGCACCGACGCTGCGCCCCTTGCGCGTCTGGAACATTTCAACGAATTTCACACCTGGCTGCCCCGGGAGGAGCAGCAGACCCAGGCCGGCCGCTGCATGGACTGCGGCGTGCCCTTCTGCCAGTCGGGGATGATGCTGGGCGGGGCGGCCTCGGGCTGCCCCCTCCACAACCTGATCCCGGAGTGGAACGAGCTGGTCTGGCGGGGCAAGTGGGAGCTGGCCCTCCGCCGCCTGCTGGCCACCAACCGTTTCCCGGAGTTCACCAGCCGGGTCTGCCCGGCGCTGTGCGAGGCGGCCTGCACCTGCGGCGAGGTGACCGGCAGCCCGGTCACCGTCCGGGAAAACGAGCACGCCATCATCGAGATGGGCTATGCCAGGGGCTGGGTGCAGGCCGTGCCGCCCCCGGCCCGCACCGGCAAAAGCGTGGCGGTGATCGGTTCGGGCTCGGCGGGCCTGTCGGTGGCCGACTACCTGAACAAACGGGGCCACAGCGTCACCGTCTACGAGCGGGAGGACCGCCCCGGCGGCCTGCTGATGTACGGCATCCCCCAGATGAAGCTGGAAAAACAGGTCATCGAGCGGCGGGTCCGGATCATGCAGGCGGAGGGGGTGGAGTTCCTCACCGGGATGGATGTGGGCCGGACGGTGGACGCCGCCGAGGTGCTGGCCCACCACGACGCGGTGGTCCTCTGCTGCGGGGCCAAACAGCCCCGGGACCTGGACGTCCCCGGGCGGGACGCCGCCGGGGTCTGCTTTGCGGTGGACTACCTGACCAGCGTCACCCGCAGCCTGCTGGATTCGGGTTTCGCGGACGGGCGGGCCGTCTCGGCGGCGGGCAAAAACGTCCTGGTCATCGGGGGCGGCGACACCGGCAACGACTGCCAGGGCACCGCCCTGCGGCAGGGCTGCGCCGACCTGCTGGCTCTGGAGATGATGCCCGAGCCGCCCGCCGGACGCACCGCCTCGAACCCCTGGCCTGAGTGGCCCCGGGTGCGCAAGGTGGATTACGGCCAGGTGGAATGCCTGGCCCGCCTGGACAAGGATCCCCGGGTCTACCAGACCACCGTCAAAGAGTTCCTGAAAGACGAGGCCGGGCAGCTGGCCGGCGCGGTGATCGCCTGCCTGCGCCCGGAGCAGGACCCCGACACCGGCCGCACCCGGATGGTGCCCACCGGCGAAGAGTTCACCTATCCCTGCCAGCTGGCCCTGATCGCCGCCGGCTTTACCGGCTGCGAGGATTACACCGCCGCGGCCTTTGGGGTGGAGCGGAACGGCCGGGGCTGCGCCGCCGCGGAAGATTACGCCACACAGGTGGACAAAGTGTTTGCCTGCGGAGATATGCGCCGGGGCCAGAGCCTGGTGGTCTGGGCCCTGCGGGAAGGGCGCGACTGCGCCGCCCGGGTGGACCAGTACCTGATGGGTTACACCAACCTGTGAGGGCAGTATCTTAAGCCATTTTCTTAGGGTGTATCTGAAAATTCCTCAACGCTGTTCTATTCTACCAAAAAGCTCCATCTGCCGCGTTGCATTCGCTTGCATTCCACAAAGGAGTGCAGCGCTCATGCGCCTTGCATCTGGCGCTTTTTGGCGAATATCTCAGCATGTTTGAATTCTCAGATACACCCTACCTATCCCAATCGCGGAAGCGGGGGCCCGGCCAAGGGTCCCTGCTTCTGCGTTTTTGGGCGGGACCGGGCAAAAGCGAAAGCCGCCGCACGCCTCCCGGAGGGGGCGCACAGCGGCTTTCGCAGTGCAAAAGGATAAGGAGAAAGAAAGAATGCCGGTTCAGGCGGGGCGGCGGCCATACAGCCCGGTCCAGTCTGCGATCCGGGCGGCCAGGGCCGGGGTCAGGGCGGCGGCGTCCAGGCGCCAGCGCCAGTTCCCGCTCTGGGTGCTGGGGGTGTTGATCCGGGCCTCGGGCCCCAGGTGCAGCCAGTCGGCCATGGGGATCACCGCCAGGTCGGACACGCTGGCCAGGCAGGCGCAGATCATGGCGTCGGTGAGGCCGGCGGGCTCGCAGCGCAGGTAACGGCAGGCGTAGGCTACATCCTCGCGGCTGGCGGACTGCTGCCAGCCCTCGGTGGTGATGTTGTCGTGGGTGCCGGTGTAGACCACGCTGTGGGCGGTGTAGGTGTAGGGCAGGTAATTGCCCGGCTCCCGGCTGTCGAAGGCGAACTGCATGATCTTCATGCCGGGGCATCCGCTGGCGGCCAGCAGGGCTTTCACCTCGTCGGTCAGGTAGCCCAGGTCCTCGGCGATGACCGCATCCCGGCCCACCGCCTGGTGCATGGCGTCCAGAAACGCCTGGCCCGGGCCTTTGACCCACTGGCCGCCCTGGGCGGTGGCGCTGCCGGCGGGGATGGAAAAGTAGCTTTCAAACCCGCGGAAATGATCAATCCGCACCACGTCGTAGATGGAGGTGGCGTGGCGCATCCGCTGCTTCCACCAGACGAAGCCTTCGGCCTCGTGGCGGGGCCAGTCGTAGAGGGGGTTGCCCCAGAGCTGGCCGTCCGCCGCAAAGGAGTCGGGCGGGCAGCCCGCCACCCGGGTCAGGCGGACCTGGCCGTCGGTCTGGAACAGTTCGGGCCGCGTCCACAGATCGCTGGAGTCGGGGCTGACGTAGATGGGGATGTCCCCGATCAGGCGGATGCCCTTGCCATTGGCGTAGGCTTTCAGGGCGGTCCACTGGCTGTAGAAGAAGAACTGGACGGCCTTGAAGTAATCGCAGCGGCCGGCCAGGCGCCGGCGGGCGTCCGCCAGAGCGGCGGGCTCCCGGCAGCGCAGCGGGTCGGGCCAGCAGGCCAGCCCGGCCTGGCCCTGCTCCTCCTTGATGGCCATGAAGAGGGCGTAGTCCTCCAGCCAGGCGCACTGCTCCTGGCAGAACGCCATGTACGCCGGGGGAGGGGAGGCCAGCAGCCGGCCGGCCGCCTGCTGGAGGGTGGCCGGCCGCTGGGTGTACAGCAGGTCGTACCGGATGGGGCCGGCGGGCTGGGGGGCGGGCAGCTCATCCCGGGCCAGCAGGCCCTGCTGCGCCAGCAGGTCAAAGTCGATGAAATAGGGGTTGCCCGCAAAGGCGGAAAAACTCTGGTAGGGGCTGTCCCCATAGCCGGTGGGGCCGATGGGCAGGATCTGCCAGTAGGACTGCCCGGCCTCGGCCAGAAAATCCACAAAACGGTAGGCCTCGCGGCCCAGGGTGCCGATGCCGTAAGGCCCCGGCAGGCTGAACACAGGCATCAGGATGCCGCTTGCACGCATAGGCGATCCCTCCCTCAGCCCTTGACGGCGCCGGCGATGACGCCCTCGATGATGTACTTCTGGCAGGCAACATACAGGATGATGATGGGCACGATGGCGATGATGATGCAGGCCATCATGGGGGCCAGCTCCACCCGGCCGTAGCCGCCGCGGAAATACTGGATGGCCATGGGGATGGTGCGGTATTTTTTGATGTCCAGCACCAGGGTGGGCAGGAGGTAATCGTTCCAGACCCACATGGTTTCCAGGATGGCGGTGGAGATCATGGTGGGCTTGAGGATGGGGAACACGATGCGGAAGAACAGCTGCACCGGGTTGCACCCGTCGATCATGGCCGACTCTTCGATCTCAATGGGGACGCTCTTCATAAAGCCGGTGAACATGAACACCGCCAGGCCGGCACCGAAGCCCAGGTAGATGATGCAGATGTTCCAGGGGGTGTTCAGCTTGAGGGTGTCGGCGGTCTTGGACAGGGTGAACATGACCATCTGGAAGGGGACCACCATGGAGAAAACGATCAGCAGGTTCATCCCTTTGGACAGCAGGTTGTGCACCCGGGTCAGGTACCAGCCGCACATGGAGCAGCACAGCAAGATCAGGAACACGCTGGTCACCGTGATGACCAGGCTGTAGAAGAAGCTGGACAGGAAGTCCATCTTCACGATGCCGTAGATGTAGTTGGCGGCGCCGGCAAAGTTTTCGGCGGTGGGCAGGGCAAAGACGGTGGAGGTGGTGAAGCTGCCCTCCACCTTCAGGCTGTTCAAAAAGATCAGCACCACCGGGTAGACCCACAGCAGGCAGAGGATGGACATGACCACCGTGAGGATGGTGTTGTACAGGCGTTTGGTTTTAGCCATCAGGACTGCACCTCCTTCGAGCGGGTGAAGTGGAGCTGCACCAGCGAGATCACGACGACGATCAGGAAAAAGACCACGGCCTTGGCCTGGCCGATGCCCTTCCACTGGGCGCCGCTGCGGCCGTAGAAGGTGGAGTAGATGTTGAGGGCCAACATCTCGCTCAGGTTGGCAGGCTCGCCGCCGGTCAGGGCCACGTTCTGGTCAAACAGCTTGAAGCTGTTGGTCAGCGTCAGGAAGGTGCAGATGGTGATGCTGGGCATGACCAGGGGCACCTTGATCTTGAACAGGATCTCGCGGCCGGTGGCGCCGTCGATCTTGGCGGCCTCGATCAGGTCGCCGGGGACGCTCTGGAGGCCGGCCACATAAATGATCATCATGTAGCCGATCTGCTGCCAGCACATCAGGATGACCAGGCCGATGAAGCCGTAGCGCTCGTCCAGGGCCAGCAGGGGCTTGCCCAGGTTGGCGAGCACGCCGTTGAGCAGGATCTGCCAGATGTAGCCCAGCAGGATGCCGCCGATCAGGTTGGGCATGAAGTAAACGGTGCGGAACAGGTTGGTGCCCCGGATGCCCCGGGTCAGGGCCAGGGCGATGGCAAAGGCAAACACGTTGATGAGGACGGTGGACACCACCGTAAAGGCGGCCGTGAACCAGAACGCATGGGTAAAGGTGGCGTCCTGGAACACCTTGATGTAGTTGTCAAACCCCACGAAGGTGGTCTTGGACACGGTGGTGAACCGCTGGAAGGAAAGGTAGATGCCCCAGATGAAGGGCCAGATAAAGCCGATGATGAAGGCCAGCAAGGTGGGCAGGACGAACACCGGCCAGTATTTGCTGATCGCTTTTTGCATGATTCAATCCTCCTGTGCGCTCGGCAAAAAAGGGCAGGGGCGGGCCTGTTGCTGCCCGCCCCTGCCGGTTTGAACGATCTTGCTGTCACAGCGGGCAGCTGCCGGAGGCTCAGCCGTTGGCCAGCTGGTATTCGGTGGCCCAGTTGTCCACAAAGGCGCTGACCACGTCGTCCCAGGTGCCGGTGCCGGCCGCGTAAGCGGTCAGGGCGCTGCCCAGCATATTCTTCCACTCCTCGCTGGGCATGGTGGTGAAGTTCCAGCTCACAGGGGTCTTGCCGGCGGCGGTCATCTCGGCGTCCAGAGCCACGAAGGGGTTGCTGGACTCGGGAGCCTGCTTGAAGGGGATGGCGAAGCCCATGCCGGTCTCGCCGGAGGGCATGGCGCCCTCGCCGCCGGTGATGGCCTGCAGAGCGGTCTCGTCGGTAACGCACCAGTACATGAAGTCCAGAGTGGCCTGGATGTCCTCCTCGCTGGCGTTCTTGTTGACGCACCAGTAGTTCTCACAGCCGGTGCACAGGCCCTGGTTGGCCTCGTCGCCCGCGCCGAAGTAGATGGGTATCATGGTGACGTCCTCCTCGGCCAGCTTGCCCTCGCCGACCACATCGGCGTAGGCCCAGGAGCCGTTCTGATAGAACACCGCCTGGCCGGAGACGAACTCGTTGGTGGCGTCGTTGCCGGTCTTCATGGTGAGCTCAGAGGGGTCGCAGGTGGAGTTGTTTATGTACAGATCCCAGATGGCGCGGTAATTGTCGAGATAGGTGCCCTTGATGGCCGGGGTGGAGGTGATGCCCTCATCCTGGTACTCAAAGTAGATGGGCAGGTTGGCGAGGTGGGTCTTGAAGCGCCAGTCGCTGCTGGCGTCCATGCCGGCGCTGGTGAAGGCGGCGAAGGAAAAAGGCCTTCGGTATGCGGTGGATGTGTATCCCCATTATGGTTCCGATGCGGAAGCTGCCCTGCGGGCAGGCTATGACGTGCGCCACGGATTGATCGGCGCAGGCGTGTATGCCTCTCCCGGGTATGAGCGTTCCCATGTGGACGGCGCGGAAAACACATTGAAGCTGTTAAAGGCCTATATTGGATAAGGAG
>OERL01000031.1_pt1 | contig 39313 bp, 36 predicted proteins | sample 1539981 | NCBI WGS metagenome assembly OERL01 (sample SAMEA3891867, study PRJEB23780) | metagenome | biome: terrestrial biome; feature: animal house; material: Caecal content | place: Italy | collected 2015-05-05
GTCATAAGCAGACCTATTTCCTCTTTCTTTGCCGTCTTGCCGTCCACTATGCCCGTAACCTGTCCCGCACAAATGACCATAATGCGGTCGCACAATTCGATAAGCACGTCCAGGTCTTCGCCGACATATATAACGGCGACTCCCCTCTTTTTCTGCTCGTTCAGCAGACGGTAAATTGTGTAGGAACTGTTTATGTCCAATCCGCGCACGGGATAAGCCGCCATAAGCACGGTGGGGGCAGCGGCTATCTCGCGACCGACAAGCACTTTCTGGACGTTTCCGCCGGAAAGTCGCCTGACAGGAGTATGCGACGAAGGCGTGACGACCTCGAGGTCGCGTATTATGTCTTCCGCAAGATGTTTGGGATTTTTGCGGTCCAGGAAAATGAAATTGCCGCGACGGTAACTGCGGAGCATCATATTGTCGATGATGTCCATATTGCCGACAAGCCCCATACCGAGCCTGTCCTCGGGAACGAAGGACAACCTGACGCCCAGTTCTCTTATTTGTTCGGGGCTCTTGCGAACGAGATTTTCGGGCTTGCCTCCCTCGGGCGGCAAATAGGTTATCGAGCCGCTATCCGGACGGGTAAGCCCCGCTATCGTTTCGAGGAGTTCGCGCTGTCCGCTGCCCGCAATGCCCGCGATACCGAGTATTTCGCCCGAACGCGCGGTGAAAGAAACCCCGTCCATTTTCTTGACGCCTTCGCGGTCCGTAAAGGAAAGCCCTTCGACCACCAGCCTGTCCTCCACTCCCTCGGGCGCGTCGCGTTCGATGTTGAGTTCGGTCTTGTGCCCGACCATAAGTTCGGTCAGCATAGGAATGGTGGCGTCGGCAGTGTTGACGGTTGCGACGTGCTCGCCCTTGCGAAGCACCGCCACGCGGTCGCTTATCGCCATAACCTCGTTGAGTTTATGGGTGATGATGATAATGCTCTTGCCGTCCTCGCGCATCGCACGGAGCACCTCGAAGAGTTTTTCGGTCTCCTGCGGAGTGAGAACTGCGGTGGGTTCGTCGAGAATGAGAATATCCGCACCGCGGTAAAGCACCTTTATGATTTCGACAGTCTGCTTTTCGCTGACAGACATATCGTAAACTTTCTGCTTTAAATTGATATCGAAGCCGTATCTCTCGGCAACCGCCTTAACTCTGCCGCCACGACTTCTGGGAAGCCAATTGAACTTACAACGCTTGAAAAACTTGACAAGCGGAAGTGCGGCGATTTTTGCGACGAGTTTTGCCCTGCCCTTCGCGGTTTCGTCGTCGCGCACGGTCTTAACGGGTGCGCTGCTGTCGTCGTTATCGACGACATAGCGTGCGGTGTGCGCTTCTTCTCTAAGCCGCGCTGCATTGTCACGCACGGAAAATCTCGGCATTTCCTCGCCGAGAATAATGTTGTCTATGCCCGTAAAAAGGTCGACGAGTTTGAAGTGCTGGTGCACCATTCCTATCCTGTTGTGATAGGCGTCGCGGGGCGAACGTATGACAACGGGCTTTCCCTTTACGAAAATTTCGCCTTCGTCGGGGAAATAGATACCCGACAACATATTCATAAGAGTTGTCTTGCCGCTGCCGTTTTCCCCGAGCAAGGACAAAATCTCACCTTCGTAAACGGTGAGATCCACATTCTTGTTGGCGACCACTTCGCCAAAACTTTTGGAAATGCCCTGCATACGTATTGCCACGGGTTTACCCGAGGCGGCGTAGGTCTTTTCCATAATTCCTCCGATAAGCGGATTTTAAGAGCGAGACGGGACTTTGCGGTCCCGTCTCGCAAAAAATCTGAGTCCGATTATTTCTCGGTGATGCCGTCGATGCGCAGGTCGAAGTAAGGAGCGCTGCGATATTCGGATTCGGCAAAATAACCGTCGTGGACAACCTGAGTGTCACCCGTGTATGCCGCGTCGGTGTTGACATCAGCCATATAAGACACGAGTTTGCCGGAACCGGTCAGCCCGTTTTCGGCCATATTGGTCGCAATTGCGTTGCCGTTCTTCCACTTGGAGGGATCGGAGTTGGTCTTGTCGATAGTGATGGTGAAAGTATCGACATCGAACACCTTGAGGGTGCCTGCCTTAAGAGCGGCTTTGGCCTCTTCGACAGCGGCTTTGGCGGCGTCGGAGACGGTGTTGCCGTACTCGAGGAGTTGCACGGAATCGTCCTCGATGTCACCGGTCCAGTCAGCGGCTATCTCGGTGTTGTTTCTCACGCAATTGATGAGGTAAGCATAGTACACTGCCCAATTGATCTTGGAACCGACAAGGTAGGAATCTCCGCAACTTGCTTTGGTGCTGATGTTGTAAGTGACGTTGGGAATGCGGAGGTCCTTGCAGGCATCGGGCGCGCCCATACTGTCGGCGTGCTGGCTGATAAGTTTGCAACCGTCGTCGGTGATGAGTTTTCTTGCGGTGTTCTCTTCGGCTTCGGCGTCATACCAACTGTTGGTGTAACGGACGGTCATAGTTGCGTTGGGGACTATGGAGCGGACTCCGAGGAAGAAGGAGGTATAACCGGAGACGACTTCGGCATAGGGGTAGGCGCCGACATAACCTATCTTGGCGTTCTCGGCGGAAACTGCGGAACCGTCGCCGTTGCCGTACATCTCGGCAAGTTTATAACCGGCAACGATACCGGCAAGATAACGGCCTTCGTAAATGGAAGCGAACGCATTGTGATAGTTGGCAACATTCTCGGTGTGAGCCTTGGTGCCGGTGGCGTGCGCAAACTGAACGTTCGGGAATTCCTTGGCAGCCCTGATGACGTGGTCTTCGTGACCGAAACTGTCGGCAAAGACGATATCGCAACCCTGGTCGGCAAGGTCGGCGGCCGCTTCGTAACAAGTCGCGTCCTCGGGAACGTTGGTCTTGACTATGACTCTGACCTGTTGGCTCTCGGCAACTACTCTCGCAGCGTCGATGAAGTTCTTGTCATAGGTGCTGTTTTCGTCGTGCAGGCAGATAAGACCAAAGGTGATATCGGCGTCTTCGGGCCCGAAAATCAGAGTGTTTTTGTCACCTTTGGGATCGCACGCGGTCAGCGCGATAGCAAGAGATGCCACGAGTGCGACGATGAGCACAAGTGCCAAAATCTTTTTCTTCATAAATACCTCCGTATTTTGTGCCTTTCGGCTTATTGACAATGCAGAGCGCCGCGTGAAAGCGGCGCAGACGGGCGGACGTCAGTCCTGTTCCCTGAACACTATTTTCCCCTCGTCCATAGAATCGATTACGGCGAGGGAATAAAGGTCGATACCTTTGGCACGGAGCGCGTCGCCGCCCCCCTGGAAACCCTTTTCTATGGCGGCGGCACAACCTACGAGTTCGGCGCCCGCCTGCCCCACCAGTTCGATAAGCCCGCGCATAGCCTCCCCGTGCGCGAGAAAATCGTCGATTATGAGCACCCTGTCGCCTTTGCGGAGATATTCCTTTTCGACAAAGACCGTGCTGACGCCGCCGTGAGTGTAACTGACGACCTGCGTGGTGTAACAATCGGACGAAATGTTGGCGGTTTTGGATTTTTTAGCAAAAAGCACCGGGGCGTGAAAATGTCTTGCGGCGTAACACGCAATGGCAATGCCCGATGCTTCGATAGTGATGAGTTTATTGACATTTTTATCGCGGAAATGAGCGTAGATTTCCTTGCCGATTTCCTCGAGAAGCCCGTCATCTATAAGATGATTGAGAAAACCACCGACCTTGAGCACCTCACCGGGATAGACCTTACCGTCCCTGAGGATGCGTTCCTCCAACAGTTTCATCCGTACTCCTCGATTGAGCGGCGCGAAATCGCCCTCATCCCCTGCCGACCCGCCGAAGCGGGAACGACTCCGTCGCGACGTTGCCGCCGCGTGGCGCAATCCGTAACCTCCCGAAACGGAACGAACTCGCACCCCGCCCCGAGATGACCTTATTATAAATGCGCACGCGTGCGTGTGATTTCGATAGCCCCTTGGGAGTAGAATATATATCATACGCAATTCTCACACGCCTGCGGAGGGCTGTTCAAGCCCCTCGGTATGCCGCTGCCGGGCGTTCATATCCCTTCCCCCAACGCAGTTCGCGCAAACGCACAATCTCCCGCCACGACATTTGTTTGCGGTAAAGAAAACACCCTCCGCCGCAAAAACAAATAATTTTTAAAAAAAGAAAAAACCGCTTCAATCGGCGGTTTTTTCGTCTATTTTTGCATTTAAAATACCGTTTCGCGCAAAGAGACATCTACGACGTCCTTTGCGGACAGTGGTTGACGCGGTTATTCCGCTTTGTCTTCGGCGACTTCGCTTCCTTCGGCTTTCGGCTCGTCCGCAGAAAGCAGATAGTCACGGCAGGCGTCTTCGAGTGCGCGGCAGATTACAAATGCGTCGTCAAGGTCCTTGCCTCTCACGATGACGCCGTGATTTGCCATAAAGCAGGCGGGAGCGTCACCGATTGCGGCAGCGGTATTCTTGACCAGCGTGCCGGTGCCTGGAAGCGCGACTTTGCTGACGGGAATGACGTCGCCGAGCACCGCGCGGTATTTCTCGGGCACGGGAAGCGGCTGCCTCATCGCGGCAAGTATGCTGCCGTAGAAGGGGTGTGTATGCACGGTGGCGTTGCTCTCGGGGTGCGTAAGCAGGAGTTGCGCGTGCACACCCTTTTCGCTGGTAGCCTTGTTGGAACCTCTCCATTCGAGGGTCTTCATATTCACTATCGCCATCTGTTCGGGTTGCAGCATTTCGTAGTCGAGCGCAGACGGAGTGGCAAGCATTTCTTCGTCGTTTATACGCACGGCGATATTGCCCCAGGTACCTTGCACCAGATTCTCTTCAAGCAGTCTGACGCCGGCAGCCTTGATTTCCTTGGCGACTTTCATAAGTTCGTCGGTGACGATTGCGGAGGGCTGCTCCGCAAGGTCGACTTCCTTGCCCTCTTCCGCCGCTTTCTGGCTGCTCTGGTTTTTCTTGGAATACTTGATGGTGTAACCGACGTGTTCGAGGAACGCGTCAATCACGCTGTGACGCTTCGCTCCGCCCTTGGGCTCGGCGAGAATATAGCAGGTCGCCGCCTTGTCGAGCACCAACGTTGCGGTGTAAACCTCGGCGAGAGTACGTCCCGTCACGAGTGCGCCGGCATTGGGCAGGAAACAGGCGTTGCGCAGTCCGGACAGCGCGGCCACCACTTCCACCGCCGTATTCTTTAGAGCGGTGCGGACGCTTACGCCGTCAATCTGAGCCATATCGTCGAGAACGGGGGGCAAAGTCTTGCGACGCGCCGAGAACGCGAGAATGTGCTCGCTGTCCACGATTGCCGCCGCGCCCGCTTTCTTTTTGGCTTTGAGCGCGCAGATGAGCAGCACCGCCGCCGCGCGGAAGTTGCCGTCTATCTGTTCTATACCCTTTTCGGTAACAAACGCGACCTGGTCTTCCTTGAGGTCCTCGAAATCCGCCTCGGGGGTGGTGATGTAGAGTCCTTCGTCGGCGGAAACCCCGACGAAACCGCTTCTGAGATAGCCGTTTGCATACAACTCTGCGGCGTACTTTCTGATATTTTCGTAAACTTGCTGATTTTTCATTATTCTTCCCCTTCGAATCTTCTTGCGTTGGCTTTGATGTAAGGTCTCTTGAGCGCGAGGTACAAGGTCTTGTAATCGGCGAAGAGTTTGTCGTAAATGGCTTTGTTGGCGGGATTGGGCTTGTATGTCGCCTCAATCTGCACGAAATTCTTCGCGTCCGCGAAACTCTTGAGTTCGCCGAGACCGATGAGCGCGACGATGGCACAGCCGAGCGCACCCGCATTGCGGGGATTCTTGACGACGGAGAAAGTGCTTCCCGTGACGTCCGCTATAATCTGCATCCAGCCTTTGTCGAGCGCGCCGCCGCCGATGATACGGAAATTGTTGCCCTCGAAGCCGTAATCCTTGCGGTAGTTCTCGAGAATCCAGCGCAGGTTGTAAGCAACGCCCTCGTACACCGCACGCATAAGGTGCTGTCTGGTGTGAATGGGGTTGATGTTGAAGAGCGTGGAACGCGTGGTCGTGCTGGAAACGGGGCAACGTTCGCCCTGCATCCACGGGGTGCATATGAGATGGTCCGAGCCTGCGGGCACGTCGTCGATAACGCTGTCCATATAGGCGTAAATCCCGTCGCCGAGTTGCTCTTTCTCGTGCCTGAAGAACTGGTCGCAAATCCACTGAATGTTGCTGCCCGCCGCTTCGGTGATACCCGCGACGAGGTTCATCTCGGGGTCGGCGGACTGAATGGCCGCCGCGCCGTGCATAAACTTTGTCGCCGTCCTGGACGGAGCGGCAACCCACGCGGACGTACCGAGATAGATATGCACTTCGCCGTCTCCGCACATACCGCTGCCGACAACCGCCGACTGCACGTCGTCGCAACCGCCGAAAACGGGAGTGCCTGCGGGCAGACCGAGTTCCTCCGCGGCTTTGGCGGTGAGACCTTTGCCGATTTTATCGGTGCTCTTGCACAGCGGAGGCAGGCGCTTCATATCCACGCCGATAAGCGGGAAAGCGCTCATCCACTGTTTTTTCTTGAGGTCGAGACCGTAGGACGACGCGCCGGAAAGTTCGGCGTACATCTCGCCCGTGCACTTGAATTTGAGCCAGCCGTTGACGTCGAGGAAATATTTCGTCTTGGCGTAAATCTCGGGGCGCATTTCCTTGACCCAAGCCATTTTCGCCACGCAGTCCTTGCCCATAATGGGAGTGCCGACTATCATAGTGAAAATCTTGGTGCCGCCGAGGCGGTTCATAATTTTCTGCGCCTGCTGCCCCGCTCTGCCGTCTACCCAGGTGATATTGTTCATCAGGTTGTTGCCGTTCTCGTCAACGGGGATAACGCCCTGAGCCTGAGTGGAAAACACAATACCTTTGACGTCGGAAGGAGCGATACCCGCCTTCTCGACTATGGCTCTGGTGGTGATGCACACCGCTTTCCAATAGTCGTTGGGGTCCTGCTCGACGTGTGCGGGAGCGGGATAATAGGTGGGATAAGGTTCCGCGACGGTGGTGACGATGCTGCCGTTGAAATCGACGAGGACCGCCTTGTCCGAACTTGTCCCGATATCGTGCGAAATGATGTAATTCATATTCCCCTCCGAAAAAAAGACATTCCGCGGGCGAGTGCCCGCAGAATGTCGCAAACTCTTATTTGCCCGCGGCAGCAGCGTCCGCCGCCGCCTGTTCTTTCCTGGCTTTCGCCATAAGTTTTTCGGCTTTCTTTATCTTCTTGTCTCTCTTCTTGCCTTCGGGATACTGGAGCGCCTTTCTGGACTTGTACTCCGCAACCTGCAGGCTGTCGACCTTGGTGCGTTTCTTGACGAGTTTGAACACTTCGTCGAAGCGGTTGAGGGCTTCGTCGATGATTTCATCGGTGTCCGCCATAGAGGTGTAAAGTCTGCTGCCCGCGAGGGTGACGATACCGTGGGACATATAAGCCGCGCCCATATGCTCCATCGCTTCCTTCCTGACCATAATGGAATCCTGTTTCTTGAGGACCTTGAGCAGGTTGAGAATGCACTTGGAGGAGAAGTCGTAACTCATAGCGCCCGTGCATTCGAGGTGGACGATGGAACCCTGGTTGTACGCAACGTAAGGCAGGTCGTGTTTCGCGATGAGGTCGACGAGACCGTCGGTCAGCCTGTTGCCCGCAAGACCGGCCTTGACGCAGGCGTTGGTCTTCTGGATTTCCTTGATTGCGACGTAACCTGCCATCGCGGACAGGGGGTTGGCCGCAAGAGTGCCGCCGACATAGGCTTTCTTGGCGCCGCCCGCAACGCCGGCAGCGAGAAGGTCGACGACGTCCGCTCTTCCGCCGATACCGCCCGCCGCAGGATAACCGCCGGCGACGATTTTGCCGAAGATGGTGAGGTCGGGCTTGACGTTGAACAGCCCCTGAGCGCCGCCGATACCCACACGGAAACCGGTAACGACTTCGTCGAAGATGAACAGCGCGCCGTACTTGTCGCAGAGTGCGCGGACGCCCGCGTTGTAATCGAAGTCGACGGGACGGGTGCCGCTCTCGGGTCCGACGGGTTCGACTATGACCGCCGCCGTGCCGCCTCTGCAGGCAGCGTTGTACTTGAGGTAATCCTCGAGCATATCGAGGTCGTTGGGACGGACTTCGTCAACGACGGAGAAAATGACGTTGGGGATACCGAAAGATTCGAGGAACTGTCTGGTGCCGGGGACTTTGAGCCCGTAGACCATCTGGTCGGACCAGCCGTGATAAGCGCCGCCGATTTTGATGATTCTCTTCTTCTTGGTGTAGCACCTGGCGACGCGGATTGCGCCCATAACGGACTCGGTGCCCGAGCCGAGCATACGGAACTTCTCGATGTTGGGCATACATTTGTTAATCTCTTTGGCGATGAGCATTTCCGCCTCGTGGAAGAGACCGGTGACGGGACCGCAATCCTTGATGAGTTTGATAGCCTCTTCCTGAACCGCGGGGTAATTGCTGCCCAGAATGGTGGGGCCGCCCGCCTGCAGGAAGTCGATATACTTGTTGCCGTCGATGTCGTAGAGGTATGCGCCTTCGGCTTTGGTCATACACATCGGGAACGGCTTGTTGAACGCGAGGTTGTGCTGAACGCCGCCGGGGATATATTTCTTGGCTTCGGCGGTGATTTTCTTGGAGCCCGCGCACTGCACGTTGTAGTAGTTGTCGCAGATATCCTTGTAGGCTTCCTCGGAAACGCTGTAAATGGGTTGGGAGGTAAGTTCCGCGAGACTCTGATTGATTTCTTTGGCGCTTGCCCAACGGGTCACGCCGTAACCTTGCTCCGCCTTACCTTTCAGTTCAGTATAAGTAACTTTCATTTTCCCCTCCTTGCGGAATCTTTATGTGGATATTTTAACAAACCGCGCCGCGGTTGTAAATACGCGCGCGCATAAAAAAATCAGTACAGAAGCGTGGAATTGTCGCAAAAATCACAATTTCGGGACAAAAATGCGAAAAATCCGCCTCAAATCGCCTCCGCCTCGGATAAATCGCGGAAATTCCCGCACGCTGCGTGCGGCGTCGGTCGCCCGCACAAACCGTAAGCAAACGAAAACGACGCACAAACGGCGTCGTTCTCCTTCCATTGAAAGGAGCGCCCGAGGCGCTCCCTCTTCCGCCTGAGCGGGGTTCAGTTGAACATATCCTTGAATGCCTTGCCGAACTTGAGGACGGGGGCATTGCTCGCGGGAATGACGATGACTTCCTTCTTGATGGGATTGAAACCGCTCCTTTCGGCCTTCTTCTTGAGTTCGTAAGTGCCGAAGCCTGCGACCGTGACCTTGTCGCCCGCCTTGAGAGCGTCGGCGATAACGTCTGCATACGCGTCAACGACTGCGGTGACATCTTTTGCGGAAAGTTCGACTTTTCCGGCGATTGCCTTGATAAGTTCTGTCTTGTTCATAACTACCTCCTGATGTAAGCCGCCCCGAAAACCCTTCCGACGCGGTTTTGCAGTCACATTATAACCAATCGCGGCACAAATTGCAACACCCATTTTGAAACGCGCCCCTTCCCGCCGCTTCGCACCCCCTGTGAAATCAGGCTTTTTCGGGTTGTTACGCCCGCGCACACCGTCGCGGATAAATTTGATGTATAGAAATTAAACTATTCAATTCCGAGTTCTCGGGACGCTTTTCGCCGCTCTCTTCCGCCGTCCGGTCGCCCTTGCGGCCGTCGGCGCGGGCATAACCGCGGGGGAAAGCGCATAAAGTTGCACTATGAAAAAGAAACTCGTCGTAATGTTTGCAGCAATTCTCGTCGTTGTCTTGTCCCTGACCTTGCTCGCCGCCTGCGGCAAAAAAGGCTCCGACGACGATACCCCCTCTGACGTTTCGCGTATGATTTCCGCATTCTATGCGGGCGAAACGGACAATTTCGCAGTAACGTTCGAACGGGGATTCAAGGAAGAACCTTTCCTTGCCGACGGCAAGACCTGCGAAACCATTCAGTTCGCCGTCCTGACGGTCACCCCTCTGAAATCGGGAGAATACGAGTCGGTGTCCTACACCCTCACGGGTGAAAGCGCCTCGGCGAGCGGCACTCTCACCGCAGGCACGTTCGGCGATTTTTCGGGTGCGGTGGAAGGCGACTTCTCTCCTCTTTCCGTCACACTGACCGCGGGCGAAATCACCGAGGAAATCCAACTCGACAACGTGCTTGCCGACTGCCTCAGCGGATACGATGCGGCGGAACTTGCACGCAAACAGTTCGCCGACAGGATAGCCGCCGAAACCGAAGCGGGCACCTACAGCCGCGAGGTTTTCGTCAAACTCATAACGGGCGACAGGATAACCTACTATTATTACGTGTCGTTCATCGGCGAGGGAGTGGATTACTGGGCTGTGCTCATAGACCCCGCCACGGGAGAAATCGTCTCCGAAAAATAAATTCCGACGAGGTGTATCAAAGTCTTTATACCCGCCCGCACGCCGCTCAGGCGCGCGTCGGGCGGGTATAATTTGTATTGCGCGCGCCCCCGCGCTGTGATATAATATTTTCATTAAACTGTGCGGGTGGAAAATGGAAGGGATTGAAAACGGCTCCCCTCTTGTTGAGGCAACCGAACAACCTGCGGTCACCGATGTGGAAAAGGGGCTTTCGGCCGCCGAGGTTCAGGCGCGTATAGACGCGGGCAAAGTGAACGGCGAACAGACCGTTCGCACCAAAAGCGTACTGCAGATTCTGCGCTCCAATATCGTCACTTATTTTAACTTCGTTTTTGTGGTTCTCGCCGTGATTCTGGCGTTTTTCGTGCCGCGCGGCGTGGAAGGAATCGGCAATTTCGGCTTTATGATTCTCATCGTCCTAAACGCGGCGATAGGCATTTTCCAGGAATTGCGCGCAAAACGTACAATCGACAAACTCTCTCTGCTCTCCGCTCCCAAAGCCGTGGTCGTGCGCGACGGCGAAGAGCGTGAAATAGCAATCGAAGAAATCGTGCTCGACGACATTATGGAACTGTCCGCGGGCAGACAGATATGCGCCGACAGCGTGGTGGTGGAAGGCTCCTGCGAAGTCAACGAATCCCTCATCACCGGCGAACCCGACGCCATTCACAAGACGGTGGGCGACAAAGTCGTTTCGGGGTCATTCGTGGTGTCGGGACGCGCGCGTTGCCGAGTGGAACACATCGGAGCGGACAACTTCGTTATGAAGATTTCCACGGGCGCGAAATATTTCAAGAAACCTTCGTCGGAAATCTGGCGTTCCCTTATGTGGTTCGTCAAGATTATGTCTTTCGTAATCGTGCCTGTCGGGATTGCCCTCTTCTGCGTCAAATATTTCACCGGTTCTTCCGCGGACACGAACGATACGGTGGTCACCACAATTGGCTCGGTCATCGGTATGATTCCTTCGGGGCTCATCGCTCTCACCTCCACCGTTTTCTGTATCAGCGTAATACGACTTTCCAAACACAAGACGCTGGCTCAGGACCTTTACTGCGTCGAAACGCTCGCCCGCGTCGACGTGCTGTGTCTGGACAAGACGGGAACAATCACCGAAGGCAGTATGGAAGTGACGGAAATCGCGCCCCGCGAAGGCGTAGGCGAAGAGGATTTCCGCGCTATGCTCAACTCGGTGGTGTCCGCGACGGAGGACGAAAACGCCACCGCACTCGCCTTCAGGAGTTATCTCGGCGAAGACCTTAAACCCGTCGAAGCGGAAGCCGTGGTGCCGTTCTCTTCCGCAAGGAAATGGAGCGGCGCGCGTGTGAACGGAGTGTCTTACGCTCTGGGCGCGGCCGAATTCGTGCTGGACCGCAGCCGTAAGGACGTGCTGGACGTTGCGGACGAAAAAGCCTCCGCAGGATACCGTGTGCTCGCCCTCGTCTCTTCCGAAAATCCCTTCGGCGAAAACAACGCCCTGCCCGCCGACGTAACGTTCGAGGGCTTCGTATACATCGCCGACAAAATCAGAAAGGAAGCCCCCGACACTCTCAAGTTCTTCCGCGACCACGGCGTCACGGTAAAAATCATTTCGGGCGACAATCCCGCGACGGTCAGCGCCGTGGCACAACGCGCCGGTTTGTCCGACTACGACAACTGGGTGGATATGTCCACCCTGTCAAGCGAGGACGAAGTGCGCGAGGCGGCGCTGAAATACACCGTTTTCGGGCGCGTCCTTCCCGACCAGAAACTCCTGCTTGTGAAAGCGCTCAAAGCCGCGGGACACACCGTGGCAATGACGGGCGACGGCGTCAACGACGTCCTGGCCCTTAAGGAATCGGATTGCTCCGTCGCTATGGCTTCGGGCTCCGACGCGGCGAAAAACGTCAGTTCCCTCGTCCTGCTCGACTCCAACTTCGCTTCTATGCCGCGCGTCGTCGCCGAGGGAAGACGTTCCATCAACAACCTCGAGCGCAGCGCGTCGCTTTATCTCGCAAAGACAATCTACAACGTTCTGATTGCCCTGATATTTATGGCGGTGCCCGCGGGGCTGCCTTTCGAGCCCAAACAACTCACGCTGATAGGCGGCATAACGATAGGACTTCCTTCCTGCGTTATCGCGCTTGAGCCCAACACCGAACTGGTCAAAGGGCGGTCGCTCACCAAAATGCTGTGCAAGGCGGTTCCCGGCGGAATCGCAGTCGCCCTGGCAGTCGCGGCGGCGACTGTGGCTCAGGAGTATTTCCTGCACCTGAATCCCGCGCAACTCGACAACCTTTACGTCCTCATCACCACGATTACTGGGCTGCTCTTCCTGTTCAGGGTCTGCCTGCCCTTCAACCTGCTTCACGCGGTGACATACGTGGTGATGATAGTGTTGTTCGCCGTGGTATACCTCGCGGACATACCGTTCGTCAATCAGTTCTTCGGCATAAGCCGCGACATAACCGCGGAAATGGGCAAAGCCGTTGCCGCAATCGTCGCCGTAATAGCGGTGATATACGTCGGGGTGAGCATAGCCACGCGCAATCTCGACAAGACAATCGACCTCAAACTGAACGAAAAAATGAAGAAAAAAGTCGCCGTCTGACGCTTCGGTGCAACCAACGGGGGAGGATACACGCTTGAAAAACACCGATACACTCAAACCGCAGACAGAAAACATCGTTTCCGACGGAGTTGCGGAAGCCGCAACCGTCCCCGCAGCGGCGGGCGTCGGATACGTCCGCACGGACGCCGCCCCCTTTGTGAGCGGAGAAGCGGCAAAAAAACCGCCCCGCACCATTGAAATTTCAAAGAAAGCCGTCGTAACCGCGGTGGCAATAGTGTTGGTGCTGGTCATCTTCGCAATAGTGCTTACGCAGGTGCTTCCGCGCGGCGCGTACGACAGAATTCCCGACGCCAACGGCAACGAACAGATTGTGCCCGATTCCTATCGCGAGGACCCCTCTCTCGACACTCTCAAATGGTGGCAGGCGGTGTTCGCTCCCTTCCTGGTGCTCGACCCGAGTATGGACGGCTCGCTTATGGTATGGGCGCTCATTGCCCTCCTGCTCGTCATAGGCGCGGTATTCACGGCGCTGGACCATACGGGCGTTCTGGTCTATATGGTGGAATCCCTCCGCAACAAATTCAAGACCAGAAAATACGCTCTGCTGTTCATTATGCCGCTGGCGTTTATGTTCCTGGGGTCGTCGGCGGGTATGTTCGAGGAACTCATTCCTCTCGTGCCCGTGGTGGTGCTGCTGTGCTACGCCTTCGGGTGGGACGCGCTGGTAGGGCTGGGAATATCCGTGCTTGCGGCGTGCTTCGGTTTTGCTGCGGGCGTAGTCAATCCGTTCACGGTGGGAATATCCCAGAATCTTATGGGCATACCGATGTTCTCGGGCATATCTATGCGACTGCTCACTTTCGCGGCGGCCTACATAATACTTATGGGATTCATCTTCCCTTACGCGCGGAAAATCGAGAAACGCCCTCAGAAATCGCCGGTCTACATTGAAGACACCCGCAAAAAACACGGATTCGATTTCTCGAGCGCCGCTTTCGTCTACGACGAGGGCAAATCCAAAGCGCTGAAATGGTTCGCGGTATGGATGCTCGTAGTGGTATTCTTCGCGGTGCTGTCGATATTCATACAGCCGCACTACATACCCGCGCTCGGAGATTTCTCTCTGGCCGATTACATTCTCTACATAACGGTGGCAATCTACGTCGTGGCGGGAATAGGCGCCTGCATAATGTGCGGGCTGAAAGGCAAGGAACTTTTCAGAAAATTGGGCAAAGGCCTGCTGACCCTGTTGCCCGCAGTCGCGATGATACTCGTCGCGAGCGGCGTGCGTTATATTATGGAAAAAGGCAACGTTATGGACACCATTCTCTACAAGGTGACCGAAGCCTGCCGCGGGCAATCCCCCGCCGTGATAATCCTGCTGGTCTACGCCGCTATATTCATCTTCGAGATATTCATTCCGTCGGGCTCCGCAAAAGCCTTCCTGCTTATGCCTATGATAGGCGCGATGTGCACCCAACTGGGTATCGACGGACAAGTGGCGGTGCTCGCCTTCGCTTACGGTGACGGCTTCGCCAACGTGTTGCTGCCCACCAATGCGGGGCTGCTGCTCATACTCGGAATGACCACCGTCAACTATCCCAAGTGGCTCAGGTGGAGCGGCAAGATACAGTTCACATTGCTGCTGGCGACCATAGGAATACTTATGCTTGCTCAGTACGTCGTCTACGCCTGACCTTACTGTGCGAAGAGCGCGCGGCAACGCGCAATACGCAACAAAGCGCACAAACAGGCGCTTGTATAGCGAAAAATAACATTTTAACACGCGGTTCGGTCGTCGGACGCGAAACGCGAAGCGAGGAATATATGGACAAAGCCGCAAAGACACGCACCCGCAGATTTGTGCTCGCCGTCATACTTTCGGTAATGCTCGTCGCCGGGATACCGATGATTATCGTCGGAGCAATAGGTCCCGACGAAGGTCACGGCGCAATGCACGCCGCCCGCATAGGCTACAAGGTTATGATGGGCATCGGCATAGTTTTCACCGTGTTCGGATTCTACGGCACGCCTATGGGGTGGGTGATGTTCGGCAACGCCAATTCCGAACTCACCGTTGTCGCCGCCGTCAGGAACGAACACCTCTATACGGTGAACGAACTTGCCGCGCGCCTGGGAAAGAACGACAAAGAAACGCGCACGCTGCTGGTCAACTGCGTGCGGAAAGGGTATCTCACGGAATACAAACTGGAAGGCGACTGCCTCGTGCTCAACGAGAATACCGCTCTCGCGCCCACGGAAGTGCACTTCGATTGCCCCCGTTGCGGGGCTCCCGTCACCTGCATAGCGGGCGAAAAAACCGTCTGTCCCTATTGCGGCTCTCCCCTTGCCGCCCCCAAGAATAAGTAATCACACCGACGACATTATTTGCGGAAAACAAAAAGACGGCGCGTTCTGCGCCGTCTTTTCGGATTCCGTTTTCGTGTCGGCGCGCGCCGTGCGAGCGAACTCGCCGGGCTTACGCCGTTTCGGGCTTACGATTTCTTGAACTGCATTTTCAGGCGTTCCGCGCCCGAGAGCACAACTTTGCGGATACGTATGTTCTTGGGGGTGACCTCGAGCATTTCGTCGTCGTTCAGGAACTCGAGGCTTTCTTCGAGGCTGAACTTGCGCGGAGTGACGAGACGCAACGCTTCGTCGGAGCCGGCCGCACGCATATTCGTGACGTGCTTTTTCTTGCAGACGTTGACGCGTATGTCTTCTGCTTTGGGGGACATTCCCACCACCATACCCTCGTAGACGGGCGTCTGCGGGTCAATGAACAGCGTGCCTCGGTCCTGTGCGTTGAACAGTCCGTAAGCGGCCGCTTCCCCCGTCTCGAAAGCAACGAGAGACCCCGTGAATCTGCGGGTTATCTGTCCTTTGAAAGGCGCATAACCGTCGAACAGTTGGTTCATCACGCCCTCGCCTTTTGTGTCGGTGAGAAACTCGTTCTTGAAGCCGAACATACCGCGGGACGGCACCCTGAATTCCATTCTTATGCGGCTGCCGCGGGGTTCCATCGTTACCAGTTCGCCTTTGCGCACGCCCATACGCTCCATAACGGCGCCCACGCTTTCCGAGGGCACGTCGAGGAACAACCTCTCCATAGGCTCGCACTTCTCGCCGTCTATTTCTTTGAAGATGACCTGCGGAGTGCCCACGCCGAACTCGTATCCCTCACGGCGCATAGTCTCGATGAGAATGCTGAGGTGCATCTCACCTCTGCCGCACACTTTGAACTTGTCGGGGCTGTCGGTGTGATAGACGCGGAGTGACACGTCCTTGAGGAGTTCGCGGAAGAGTCTGTCGCGCAGTTGCCGCGAAGTGACGAACTTGCCTTCCCTGCCCGCGAACGGACTGTCGTTGACGGAGAAAGTCATTTCTATGGTCGGCTCGCCAATCTTTACGAAAGGAACGGGGTCAATCTTGGTCGTTGCACAAAGCGTATTGCCGATGTTGACGGATTCTATACCGCTGAAACAAACGATGTCGCCCACTTCCGCAGTCTCTACGTTGGTGCGCTTGAGCCCCTCAATCTGGAACAGATTGGCGACTTTGCTCTTGTAAGGGGACAAACCCTCGCAATCGCAAACGACCACTTCTTCGCCCGCGCGCACTTTGCCGCGCTCTATTTTACCTATTCCGATACGGCCCACGTAATCGTTGTAATCTATTGCGGACACAAGCAACTGCAGAGGACCGTCGGGGTCGCCCTCGGGCGGTTCGATATAACTCGTGATGGTATCGAAAAGAGGTTGCAAATCTTTGCCGGGAACGTTGTAGTCCAGGGTTGCGGTGGCGTTCTTGCCCGAACAGTAGACAATGGGACTGAGCAACTTGTCGTCGTCGGCACCGAGGTCCAGAAGCAATTCAAGCACTTCGTCGCCTATCTCGGACGTCCTCGCGTCGGGACGGTCGATTTTGTTGACGACGATGATTATCTTGAGCCCGAGGTCCAGGGCTTTTTCCACCACGAAACGGGTCTGGGGCATAGGACCTTCCGCCGCGTCGACGAGCAACAGCACGCCGCTGACCATTTTGAGCACGCGCTCCACCTCCCCCGAGAAATCGGCGTGCCCGGGGGTGTCGATTATGTTGATTTTGACTCCTTTCCAATGGACGGAAGTATTCTTGGCAAGAATGGTGATTCCGCGCTCTCTCTCGAGGTCGCCCGAATCCATAACGCAGGTCTGCACCTGCTGATTCTCGCGGAAAGTGCCCGCCTGACGCAACATACCGTCCACGAGCGTGGTCTTGCCGTGGTCGACGTGCGCTATTATTGCTACGTTTCTCAAATCTTCGCGAATCATATTCTTCCTGTGTTACTCCGTCGCCGAGGCTGACGGCGACGCCCGTCTACGCGCGCACTCCGCGTATCCGCGCGCTTCCGAGCGTGCGCGTTCCGAAAAATCAAGTTAGTATACTATCACAACGTCGCGCGCTTGGCAAACGATTGAACGGGCGTGCAACGCAAAAATCACGCGCTGGGACGGTCCACGTTTATGTTGAAGGAATAATTCTTGCCGTCGGACGCCAGTTCGTCCGCCGCCGCCTGTTCCACCTGCTCCACCGTGACCTTGCTCTCGAACGGTATCACCACGTCGAACAGCACTTTTGTCTGTTTTGCGGTGCGCGCGAATCTGAAATCGTGTATCGCGAGGTTGCCGTCGAGCGCCTTGACCGCTTTTTCGGTGCGCAGCCTTGCGGCGATGAGTTCGTCGTCGTCAGTGTCTATGGGGTCGGTGTGAAGGGTGAGATGCACTCCCATATCTCGCAGCACGTCCTGTTCGATGTCGTCGGCTATCTCGTGCGCCGAGAAAAGCGACATATTGGCCGCGACTTCGAGATGTGCCACGGCAAAGAAAGTGCCTTCGCCGTAACTGTGCACCTCAAGGTCGTGCATACCTATTACCTCGTCGTGCGAAAGTATGATTTCCTTGAGTTTGTCGACCAGTTCCGCGGGCGGCCTTTTGCCGACAAGCGGGCTGACCGCGCCTACCGCCGACCTGATTGCCGTCCCCATAATGAACAGCGAAACGGCGACGCCCGTATAGCCGTCGATATTGACGTCGGCGAATTGCATAACCAACGCGGAAGCGAGCGCCGCGGTGGTGGCGAGAATGTCGGTGAGGCTGTCGAGCGCGGAGGCTTTCAGGGTGTCTGATGAGATTTTCTTTGCGACGGAAAGATAAAAAGCCGCCTGCACTCCTTTCATCGCTATTGCGACGCCGAGCACGGCGTAAGTGAACGCCGAAGCCGAGACCGGTTCGGGCGTGATGATTTTCATAAGCGAGGTATACCCGAGCACCGCGCCCACGGCGAGAATCAGCAACGACAGAACCAGCGTCGTTATGTACTCGTACCGCGCGTGTCCGAAGGGATGTTCGCGGTCGGCGGGGCGGGAAGCCAACTTGAATCCCGTGAACGTGACCGCGCTGCCGCCCGCGTCGGAAAGGTTGTTTACGGCGTCGGCGACAACGGTAATACTTCCGCTGAGCACGCCGGCGGCGGTTTTAAGCGCAAACAGAACGGCGTTGGTGCAAAGCCCGAACACACCCGCCGCCATACCCTTTTTGAATCTGGCTTTTTCCTCTGAGCGCGTCGCCATCACCAATCCTCTCTGTGCGAAATCTTCACGTCGTCGTAATAGTCGAAATAGCGGCGTTTGTAATTTTCCGTCGCCTGTCTCGCCCTTTTTATATCCTCCCGCGCCTGTTTCAGCGCCTCGGTGGAAGGCTCGTCCTTGGGTTCTTCCACGGGAGTGAGTTTCGTCTTGTCGTCTCTCATAACTCTATATGCGCGACGCCGTCGCGGGTGCTCCTCCTGTAAAGCACGAGTTTACTGCCGACGACGGAGACTTCCTCTGCGCCGAGTGCCGACGACAGGGCGCGTATGAGAGCGCGGGGTTCGTCGGAAGCGTTTCTGAGCACGGTTATCTTGACGAGTTCGTGCGCGTCGAGAGCGGCGGAAAGGTCGGCTATCATATTGTCGTTTATGCCGCCTTTGCCAATCTGAAAACAGGGCTGCAACCCATTGGCAAGAGCGCGCAGTCTGGCTCGTTGTGTGCTGCTGAGCATAATCAGGTTCTCCTTTTGCGACACGGATACGGGCGCACGCAAATTTGCGCTTTTCGTCCGAATCGGCACTTTATTGCTTGTTTTCGCCGTGTGAAGCGGCTATTACTTCGTTTTCTATTATCTCGGCGGCGAGCGCCACGATGTCGGGGCAGGCAAGGCCGCCGCCCTCTTTCTTTCCCGCGCGCATCATAAGCAGGTCTCGACAGAGTATGGAGCCCGCACGGGTGCGGAACCTCTCCGCAATCACGCGTTCCTCATTGTACAGAGCCGCTTTTTCCCGCGCGTCGAGAGTGTCCCTGCGGCGCACGAAAGAAAGTGTCATAAGCATACCGCTCACCGCGCCGCACACTTCTCCCAGCCTGCCCATTCCGCCTCCGAAAGGCGCCGAAGCAAGTTTTACGGTCTCGACGTCCGTGCCTGTCAGGTCGGCAAACGCGAGCGCAACCGCCTGTGCGCAGTTGTAGCCCTCCCGATAAAGTTCGCGCGCTTTCTCGGCGCGGCTTGCGGCGATGCGGTTTTCGTCAGACATCTCTCTCCTCCGTTATTCGGGAATTTCCGTGACGGCACGCTCTTCGGGGAAGAGTTTCTCCTCCGCTATGCGCGCGGCTATTCCCACCAGTTTCCGGCACTCGGGTTTCATAGAATTGTGCACGTCGCCGTGCGGACGGCTGACGAGCAGTTCGCGGCAAACGATACTCCCCGTCCGTTCCCGGAACGATTGCGCCATTTCGCGCTCCAGCGCATACAGAGCGTTTTTGCTTGCGCGGTCGAGTGTGTCGGGGCGTTTCGCAAGCCCTGCCGCGATAAACATTCCGCTCACCGCGCCGCACACCTCTCGCAGTCTTCCCATACCGCCGCCGAACGGCGCGGCGACCGACTTCAGGATATCCTCGTCGACGCCGAGAACGTCCGCAAACGCAAGGACGACGGACTGAGCGCAATTGTATCCCTCGGTGAAATACGCCTCCGCCCTTTCGGCGCGGCTGCCCTTGACGACGTCGAGCCTGTCTCCCGTCATTCTTCTCCGTCCCCGTCCTCGTCGCCGTTGCTGTTCTCTTTGACGTGCCTGACTGCTTTGCCTTTGCCGCGGAGCACTATGGGTGCGGGACGCTTGCCCTCGTGCACGTCGACCTGCATATTCGGCGTGAGTATATCCTTTTCCTTGAGCGCGGTGTAGACGTTTTCGGTGAGATTGTACTTCGCCGTCCAGTAATCCGTAACGGGCGCGTAGCATTTCAGTTTGAGCACGACGCCGTTGCTGTTCTGGGAATCCATACAAACGCTCACCCCTCTGTCGGCGGTTACGAGCGGCTCGTCCGCCACTACCGCCAGCACGGTCTCGCGCACGGGTTGAATGTCGGTGCCCTTTTCGACGGCGATTTCGATGACAATACGGCGTTCGCCGCAGGCGTCGTAGTTGATTATGGGATTGTTGACCGCCTCGGAATTGGGGACGATGATTTCGGTGTTATCGTCCGTGCGCAAAGTGGTGTTGAACAGGTTAATCGCGGAAATCCTGCCCTCTTCGCCCGCTATCTCGACGTAGTCGTCTTTTTTGAAAGGCTTGTTGAAGATAATCATTATGCCGCTTGCGATGTTGCCGAGGCTGTCCTTGAGCGCAAGACCTATGGCGACGCCGCAGGTTCCTATCACCGCAATGATGGACGCCGTGTTGATTCCCATAGTCGCAAGCGCGGTTATGAGGACGATTATTTTCAGGATAACGTCCACGAGTGCCGCGACGAAATTGACCATAGCCTCGTCGCGCTTGGCACGCTTGAGCAGAACCGCCTTGAGTATCTTTTTGACGACCCAGCATATAACCAGCCCGACAACGAGTATGATTGCTCCGAAGAGTATTCCCCAGCCCGCGTTTTTGAAAAAATCAACGATTTTCTGTCCGAAATCTTCCATTGTGCACTCCGCGATGTTTATCGTAGGTGCCTTGCGGCACAACATTATGATTATACCACATTAACGTCGAGTAATAAAGAAAAATCGACTTTCCGCAAAATATATGTCGCGCGCCCGAACGAACGAGACGCTCTTCCCCCGAAAGCGAGGGCGGAGGCGCACGTCGAAACGTATTGTTACGATTGCGCTCGCGCGGTCAAAATGATATAATGAACTTCGGCAATCGCGCCGTTAATTGCCCTGCGGGTTCGTTGCGGCGCGCGTCCGCGACGCCGTGAAAAAACGCGGGCGGAACGAGGAGTGCGTATGAAAATTACCGTCCCGAAAGGGTTCAAAGTGGGTGAATCGCAGGACGAATACACGGGTGTAACCGTCGTGCTGTGCGAAAAAGGCGCCGTTGGCGGCGTGGACTGTCGCGGAGGCGCTCCCGGCACCAGGGAAACCGACCTTCTCCACCCCGAAAAAATGATGGACAGAGTGAACGCCGTTATGCTTGCGGGAGGCAGCGCGTACGGTCTCGGAGCGGCAAGCGGCGTTATGGAATATCTGAAAGACCACGGCATAGGCTACCGTACCGCGGGAAAAACCGTCCCCATAGTTCCGGCAGCGGTTATTTTCGACCTCAACGACAAGGATTACCACTACCCCACCGCCGAGACCGGTTACACAGCGTGCGAAAACGCCTCGAACACGCCGCGCCTCGGACAGTACGGCGCGGGAAAAGGCGCAACGGTCGGTAAGATACGCGGAATGAAATACGCCTGCAAGTCGGGCGTGGGTGCGTTTACTGTGAAAACCGCAGGTGTGTGCGTAACGGCAATAATGGTCGTGAACGCTCTCGGCGACGTGTTCGACCCGGAAACAGGCAAAATCGTGGCGGGCGCAAAAGCCAACGACGGCTCGTTCATCGACACCGAAAAACACATCGTATCGGGCGGACTTCTCAAACTGTTCGCGGGCGCAAACACCACTATCGGCTGCATAATAACCGACGCCAAAATCGACAAGGCGCAGGCGAACAAACTCGCTTCCTGTGCGCACGACGGGCTGGCTCGCGCCATACGTCCCGTGCACACCGACTACGACGGAGACACGGTTTTCTGTCTGGCTTCGGGACGCAAACCGGTAATTAACGATATGCTTCTGCAGACAGCCGCAGCCTACGCCGCTGAGCGCGCCGCTGTCGCCGCGGTCTCGGACTGCCCGTGCGGAGAAATGATATTCGGAGACGGCGAAGATTGCGCCGACACCCCCGACGGAGAAGAGAAATGAAAATCGCCGTCTATCTCAACTGCGGAACGGGCTTTGCAGAGCCCGAAGAAGCCGACAAGACGATATGTTGCGACGGAGCGTTCGACAGTATGCCCGTGCGCCCCGATTATTTCGTGGGCGACGGCGATTCCGCATCGGCGTTTCCCGATGACATTCCTGTGCTCCGTCACGACTCGCACAAGGATTTTACCGACGGCGAATCCGCCGTGTATTTCGCGCGCGACCTCGGGGCGACGGAACTCGTGTTTTACGGAGTGACGGGCGGAAGATACGACCACACTCTCGGCAACCTCGCCGTAATGCACCTTGCGCTCGACCTCGGTATGAGTGCAAAGGCAGTGGAAAAAGATTGCGAAATAATCGGGCTTTCCGCCGACGCAACGCCGACATTCCGCATTGCGCCGGGCAAGGGAGTGACGTTCTCCCTCGTGCCGCACGGAGGCAGCGCGCTCATAACGGACGCCGAAGGCACCGAGTACCCTCTCGACAATCTCACGCTTACACCGAAGGACACTCGCGGGATTTCCAACGTCACCGTGAGAGACGAAATATCTTTCAACGTCAAAGCGGGCACGGCTTTTCTGATAATCAACCGTCCTTCCGCCTGACAGTACCGAAGCAAACGTGTTGAACGCCGCTTTCCGACGGCGTAACAGAAAGGGAGCGTCGGCTTCCTTTTTCTTTTGTTTTAACGAAAAACCCCTCCGTCTTCACGGAGGGGTCAGGAAAAATTACGCCGAAAGGCGATTCAGGGTACTATTTTTCTTCGACGGCAACGTCGCTTTTCTCCTCGGCTTCGTCGTCGGAAGAGTTCGCGGACGCCGCGGGAATTTCGGCCTCGCCGTCATACACGAATATTTCGCCGTTTTCCTCGACGACGCGGGTCTGCATAGTTATGTCCATCTGCCTTCTGAAAGCGGGAGACAACAGCAGCAGTATTCCTGCCGCGAGGTCGATTGCAAGGTCAACCAGAGTAAAGGAGTTGTACGCAAGGGCGTAAAGCAGGAATTTGTCGACATATCCTTCGTCGACAGCGTATTTTCCGAAGGCAAAGGTGCCGGACAGCACGTGCGACGCATAACGGAGCACGACGGCAAGGATTGCGCCGACGATGAACGCCGCGAGTTTGTTTTTCCTGAGAGGAGTACGCTCGAAGAAGATGCCCGTCGCGGCAATCGAACCGAAGGCGAGCGGATAGTCGAGCAGGAACTGCAGGGGGTGAATGATGTAGGTGTCCTGCAGAGCCTGAAGGAACCCGTAAATGACGCAAACCAAAAGACCGCGACGTGTGCCGAACATAGCGCAATACAGCATAATGGGCAGCAGACTCGCGAAAGTCACCGAACCGCCCTGAGGCAGTTTGAACAGGCGGACATAAGAAAGCGCGAAAGACATTGCTATCGCAATCGCGCCGTAAACCACCGATTTGGTATCGTTCACATAGCGTTTCTTGCCGACTGCGTAGATTGCGACCAGAATCAGCAACATCACGACCACGCCGACGATAAGACCGTTTTGTTTGAAGTATTCGTAATAGTAACCGTCGTTGACGATGTTCTCGTTGAAATAGCGGGTGAGCACGACCATAAGCGCGATGAAGCCGCCCGTCATACCCAGCCCGGTGACTACCGCCGCCACTTTGACGAGGAATTTGCTGAACATAGAAGCCACGCCCATAAGGCAACCGCCTATCAGCGCGATGAGCACGAGCGCGAGAATCGCGGGGAAATAATCCACGGCGCCGCCACCCGCCTCCATATCGTAGAACGTCGCCGCGGCGAACAAAGCGGTCGCCACGACCGCCACGCCGAGCACCGTACCGATGCCGACTTTGGCAAGGTCGCCGAGACGGTCTTTCCTGTACTTGTACAACAGCAACGCGACGAGACCGAACGCAAGAATGAGCGCGATGACGGTGTACAGCATCGCAAATCCCATTTTCTGCACGAGAATATCGAAATCCATTTGCTTCCTCCCTGTGTTTTTTCGGGGCAACAAAAAACCCCGCGATTGCAGGGGCATCAACAAAAGGATAAAGAAGAGTTGCTTCCTTACGCGAGGATTATCTCACAAGTTGAAGGGTATAATCTCAGCCTTCCGGCACCCCTAGCACGCTCATACTAGCACCCTTGTATCCGCATTGTCAAGCACAAAAATCCACTCGCCGCAATGTTTCGGAGCATTACTCTTGTCTTCGGGGCGCACAACCCGTATAATGAAACGGAAAAAGCCGCGTCGTACGGACGCCCGCACGGCGAGCACGTCGTCGCCGCACTGCAACTGCGCGCCGCGACACAGGAGAAACTTATGAAAAAACCCAAAGTACCCAAGATTTTCACCGAGTTCAAAGAATTCGTCACCCGCGGCAACGTTATGGGACTTGCCGTAGGTATGATAATAGGCGCGGCGTTCACCGCAATCGTCACAGCGCTGGTAAACAGCATACTGAAGCCTCTCATAAACGCCATACCCATCGGTGAAGGCGTGTCCGGGCTCATAACAATGCTCGTCCCGCGCACGTCCGAGGGCGTCGAGATATCTATGGCGGCCTACAACGCCGACCCGACTCTCATAGACCTGTCGAAATCGGTCTACATAGACTGGGGCGAGTTCATAATGGCAATAATCACATTCCTACTCACGGCGTTGGTGCTTTTCCTCATTCTGAAAGCGGTGGCGTCGCTGCAGAAAGGTTTCGACGCGGTGAAAAGCGAAGCCGAGATGCTCTCTTCCGACGAATACGCCGAAATGAGGAAGCAAGGCAAATCCAGAAAAGAAATAAAAGAAATTCTGGCACAACGCCTCGAAGAAATCCGCGCGGCAAAGCAAGCCGAAGAGGCGGCCTCGGCGCCCGAAACGACTGAAGACCTGCTGCGCGAAATCCGCGACCTGCTCAAAGCGCAGGCTTCCCCCGAAAGAAAAGACGACGAAAACGTCGCCTGAACGATTTTTCTCCGCAGAGGAGGCGCGTTTTTCCCTGTGAACAGAAGGCGCGTGCGGCGTCGGACGAATTTAGTTGTGCACGCCCTGCTAATATGGTATAATATGTCGGCGACGACAAAAGTCGCATCGGGTGAATATGACACAAAGCGACACCGCTCAAGACCCCATAGTTGCGGAACCCGCGTCGACGGATTCCGCAAGGGACATCAGAAAAAAGAGAAAACTGCACAAGCCCTCAACGGCGCAGATTCTCGTGCTCGGTTATCTCGGAGTTATCCTGCTCGGGACGTTTCTCCTTTGTCTTCCCATTTCCAACAGAGAGGGCGTGTGGACGGGTTTTCTCGACGCCCTGCTCACCGCCACTTCCGCGACCTGCGTCACGGGGCTTATAACCTTAGACACCTACATCTACTGGAACACATTCGGCATCATCGTCATAATCCTGCTCATTCAGGTGGGCGGACTGGGTTTTATGACCTTCATCACGCTGTTCTCATTCGCCTTGGGCAGGCGTATAGGTCTCTTTGAAAGGTCTCTTCTCGTTCAGTCCGCCGGAGCGTTCAACAAGGGCGGCATAGTGCGGCTGATAAAACGCATACTCATATTCACATTCTCCGTCGAAGCCGTGGGCGCGGCTCTTCTGTGTATTCCGTTCTGCCGCGATTTCGGCGGAGTGGGCGTGGGAATGGCCCTTTTCCATTCCGTTGCCGCTTTCTGCAACGCGGGCTTTGACATAATGGGCATTGCGGGCACGCCGTTTGCCTCCCTCACCGCTTACAGCGGCGACACCGTCGTGAACCTGACCATATGCGGACTTATACTTATGGGCGGTATGGGCTACGTCGTGTGGAGCGATATCTGGGACAAGCGTTTCCGCTACAAGCACTTCCGCCTGCACACCCGCATAGTCCTGTGGGCAACCCTCATTCTGGTGGCGGTTCCCACTCTGCTCATTTTTGTTTTCGAGCATAACACCCCCATTCTCGAGGGCAAAAACGGGTGGGAAAGATTCCTGATCTGCCTGTTTCAGGCGGTCACCCCGCGAACGGCAGGATTCAATACAGTCAGCGTGGCGGGGCTGTCCGACAGCACGAAACTGCTCACTATGATACTTATGTTCATAGGCGGCAACAGCGGTTCGACCGCCGGCGGCATCAAGGTCACTACCCTCGTGGTCATCATCTTCGCGCTGTATTCGTCTATGCGCAACCAGAAAGACATAGTTATCAGCAAACGCTCGCTCGACCTTTCGCTCGCAAAGCAGGCTATGTCCTTGCTCACGATTTATCTTGCGCTGGTCCTGTCCGCCACAATGATAATATGCGCCCTGGAGAGTTTCCCGCTGACTGACGTCGTGTTCGAGTGCATTTCAGCGCTGGGCACCGTCGGACTCACGACGGGCATTACGCCCTTCCTGTCGGGAGGCTCCAAATTCATCATCACTCTGCTTATGTTCTCGGGCAGGCTCGGGGTTATGACGCTCGCCACGGCTATGATGGAAAGCAAGGTCAAGCCCCTCGCAAAACGTCCGTCCGAGAAAATACTGATAGGCTGACGGCCGCACGCGGCAAAGCCGCAAAGGAGACAATATGAAATCCATTCTCGTCATCGGTATGGGAAGATTCGGCACCTACCTCGCAAAACGCCTCGCCGAATTCGGCAATCAGGTTATGATAGCCGACAAGAACGAGGATATCATCAACAGGTTGTCGCCCTATTTCGTGGACGCCATAATCGGCGATTGCAGCCGCGAGGAAGTGCTGCACGAAATAGGCGTGGACAATTTCGATATCTGCTTCGTTACGATGGGAGAAAGTTTCCAGCCCTCTCTCGAGGTGACCGCCCTGCTCAAGGATATGGGCGCGCAATACGTCGTGTCTATGTCGGGCAGCGAAATCCAAAGCAAATTCCTTCTCCGCAACGGAGCGGACGAGGTCATTTATCCGCAAATGGATATGGCTTATAAGGCGGCGGTCAAGTTCAACGCCGACAACATCTTCGACTTCATCAAACTGGGCAACGATTACGGCGTGTTCGAAGTGCGCGTTCCCCGCGAATGGGTGGGCAAAGACGTTGTCGAAGCCGACATAAGAAAGAAATACGACCTCAACGTTCTCGCCGTCAAAAAAGGCGGCACCTCAACCGTTTTTATGGCGACGGACTACGTTTTCGAAGAAGGCGACCACGTAATAGTGGCAGGTCCGTTCAAAGCGGTCGACCGTCTGAGAAAATAACCGAAACACGCTTCACCCGACTACCGAAAAAGACGCGGATTCCCGCGTCTTTTATCGTCTTCGGACAAATCTCCCGTCGCCCGCGCGCTCTATGCGCCCGTCGTACGGTCAGCGAATAAAACTCCTCGTCTCGGTGTCGTACAATCCCGTGTCCAGCAGACGCAGCCGCGGAATCACCGGCAACGCCGTGAACGACAACGTTATGAACGGGTCGATGGCGGGATTCACGCCGAGCGCGTGGGCGCACTTTTCAAGACGCGCTATATTGTCCGCGGTCTCTTCGGCGCCCGCCGTCGACATAAGCCCGTAGGCGGCAAGCGGCAGTTCGTCCACCACCTTTCCGCCCTCCGCAACGACGTAACCTCCGCCGTTTTCGCGCAGACGGTTGCAGGCGACGGCCATATCTTCGGCACAGGCGCCCGCGCACACCACGTTGTGGGAATCGTGCGAAACGCTTGTGGCAACCGCCCCCCGCCTCAGTCCGTAATTCTTGAGGTAGCACACGGAGAGGTTGCCGTTTTTGCCGTGCCTCTCGACGGTGGCGAGGATATTGACGTTGCCTTCGTCCCCGTCCAACGTTTCCTTGGTGGTGAGCAGTTGTCCGTCCACCAGACCGACAGCCACTCCGGCAAGGCTTTCGGGCACCGTGAAATCCGCGGCGTTCAGTTCGCGCATTTTCACGGTATTTGCGAAAACATAGGGTTTATTTTGCTTTTTTGCAGAGTTAAACACGGATTTCCCGTCTTTTGCGACAAGTTCGCCGTTCTTGAAAACAAGGTGTATTTCCCTTGCTCTTCCGTCCGTAACGACTATGTCGGCGTCGTAACCCTCCGCCACTCTTCCCTTGTTTTTCAGTCCGTAGAATACGGCAGGATTGTAGGAAGCCATAGCCGCCGCCTCGCCGAAACCGAAGCCCTCTTCCAGCGCCATTGCGACGATGTAATCTATGTGTCCCTCTTCCGCTATGGTGGACAGGTGCTTGTCGTCCGTGCAGAACGCGAAACGCGAAATATCCAGCCCGAGTCGTTTGACGCCTCTGAGCAACGCGCGAGCGTTTCTCGCCGCGCTGCCCTCGCGAATGTATACGTTCATACCTGCGTTGTACAGGCGCAACATCTCTTCTTCGTCGGTGCACTCGTGATTGTTTTTCACGCCCGCCGCCGCATAAGCCGCGGTCAGTTCCTCGGGCATTCCCGCCGTGTGTCCGTCCACCGTGCGCCCCTCGAAAAGCGCTATTTTATCCATTATTTCGGGGTTGCCCGCCGCTACGTCGTAATAGCACATCACTTCCCCGAGCCCCACGACGTCGGGACGTGACAGAAAAGGTTTCATATCCTCTGCCAGGAATTTTCCCGCGCCGTTGGTATCGAGTGGCGTTGCCGGTACGCTCGACGGCAGCACCGTGTACACGTCTATCGGCGCGTCGGCCGCAAGCCCGAGGTATTCCTTGAGCCCGTCCGCACCCGCCACGTTTACCACTTCGTGAGGGTCGGCGACGACGAAGGTCGTTCCGTGCGGCAATACGGCTTCGCCGAAAGCGGGCGGCAGAATCATACTCGACTCTATGTGCACGTGCGCGTCGGCAAACCCCGCCGTCACTATGAATCCCGTGCAATCGTAGGTAACGTCGGCGGAAAATCCCGTCGCACCCACCGCCGCTATTTTGCCGTCCTTTATCAATACGTCGGCGTCAAACACCTTACGCGTCGCGCCGTCCGCCACTTTGCCGCCCCTGAGACAGATTGTCGACATAGTTTTTCTCCTGCTTTACTTGAGATTTTCCGCTATGAGAGCGTCGAGTTTTTCGTTGAGGTCGGGGTCTGCCAGCGTTGCGGGATTATCCAGCAACCACACCAGCAGGTTGACAAGAGCACCCGCATAACAAATCGCCGTCATCTGCGAGGGCACGGAAGAGGGATAGCGCCCGCGAAGTTTGCCCAGTTGGTACTTGATGGATTGGGCGATGGAATCGGTGAGGGTTCTCATAACCCTTTCGTTGCGGTTGAACTTCACGATTCGCGACACGTCGCTCTGCTTGTCGGCAAGGTAAGATACCGCCATAAACAGCACGCCGCGTATGACGTCGCGAGGGGTTTCGGCGTAGAACTCCTTGGTGAAACGGGCGTAGACTTTGTCTTTCAGTTCCTCGAGCGCGTATGACAAGAGGTGATATTTGTCCTCAAAATGCGCATAGAACGTCGCGCGGTTTACCATCGCCTTGGTGCAAAGGTCAATCACGCTTATTTTCTCGATGGACTCCTCTTCCATCATTTCGAGAAGTGTGGAACTGAGCAGTTTGCGCGTTCTGATTACCCTGAGGTCTTCTTTTTGCTCCATAATCTCCTCCGATACTGCTTCCTGACTGTATTATTATCCGACTTTATTGGCTGATTGTCAATTATAATACACTTGTGCTGTTATTTTTATTGCAGTCTTTATTTGCGCCCCTATATTTGCAGCGCGGGAGAAATTAGGTTGTTTTTTCGCCCGCAATATGGTAAATTATGTAATATCTCGCGCGCGGAAGCAAAACCGCTCCCCCGCCGAAACAGGAGAACTATGAAAAAAATATCCGCAATTCTGGTCACTGTCGCATTGGTCGCGGCGTTCGCGCTCGCGCTCACGGCGTGCAATCCCGTCGAAAAAACGGAAACCTTCAGCGCCACTCCCCAGGAAATGGAGGAAATCTGCAAGGATAAGCCTTCCGCTTATTCCCATTATCAGGTGACTTCCGTCACGGGAGGCGCAACCTCTTCGTTCGAAGTTTATCTTATCGACTACGACCAACTGCCCGATTCCTACGCGCTCCCCTCGGGTTACTCCATTTACGTGATTGAGACCCGCACGGACAACTCGCATCGCTACCGTCTCGCGACGGGTCAGGACGCCAACGCTCTTTACGGCGACGCGATAGTGAATGCCGACGGCTCGGTGCAATACAGTTACGCGGTCAGCAGGAGCAACTTCAATCTGGCGAATATGCTTCCTCCGAACAAATACACGGAAGCGTACGGAATCAAAGATTTCCCCACTGCGAGCGCCATACACGGTGAGTTCAAAGGCACCATCGGAGCCGCCAAGTCCGCGCTTTCCAACGCCATCGCAAACGGAGAATGCGTCGTCACCGCAGAACGCCACATAAAAGGCAAAGACGTGGTGAGCAAAAAGTACACATTGACGTTCGACCTCGAGGACGGTTCCGCAAAGAGCAAGGGCACGGTCACCGCATATACGGACGGCAACGACAATCTCACCGAGATTTCCGTCACCTGGGAAAACGGTGACTCCGTTACCACCAAGTACATCGAGGACGGCACCGGCGAAGTGGGATACGAAAACATATTCACCGCCAACGGTGACAACCCCACGTTCTTCTTCGAACTGTGCGGCGTGCCCGAAAAAGACCTTACCAAGCAATAAGAGCGACACCGCGCAAGAATCTTGTCGGAATCGAACACAACAAAGAAACCGCACCGGAAGATGCGGTTTCTTTTTTATTTACTGTAACGCGACCACAGGGAACACTCTTTCCGGCAGGACCGTCCGTGCGCCCCGCCACACCCCGACAGAAGTCTTCAGCCTCGAAAACGGTACTTGTTCAGGTCTACTCTCTCCCCGTCAATTACCTCCACGCCTTCGGCGCGCAGCAATGCGGCTTGCGCGCCCAGCCCCCCGAAAGCGAAAGCGGGCGCAAGACAGCCGTCGCGGTTGACTATGCGGTGACAGGGAATCACTCCCGGACGGGGATTGAAATGCAACGCGTATCCCACGGCGCGGGAAGCGCGCGGGGAGCCGCACATACAGGCAATCTGCCCGTACGTGGCAACTTTGCCTTTGGGCACCTTGCACACCTGCTCGTAGACTTTGTCGTAGAAACTCATATAAGTAATGTGGCTGTCGTAAGCCGTTTTATTCAAAAGCGCGGTCGAAATGCACTCGCAAATGCGTCACGCCCTCAAACCAAGCAGTTTTTCGGCGTTGAGGTGGAACATCTTTTCGAGTTTGTCCGAAGTGAAATTGTACGTTTTCAGTCTCTTCACCTCTTCCGCCGCGTCGCTCCAGGGCGAATCCGAAGCGAAAAGGATTTTGTCCGCTCCGTGCTTTTCTACTATCGCCTCGAACAGTGCCTGCGGGCAATATTTCGACGCCATAGAAGTATCGAGGTAAATATCCCTGCCCGCGAGAACGTCGTAGACGTCCTCCCATTGCTCCTGCCCGCCGAGGTGAGCCGCAACGAGTTTTGCGCCCGCCAGTCTGTCGGCAAGTCTCGCGAACATATGAGGATTGCTGCGGTACGGCGGGGTGCCTATGGGGTCGTATCCTGCGTGCCACACGATGATAAGGCCTTTCTCGGCGGCGTATTCGTAAAGCGGCATAAGCGCTTCTTCGTCGGCGTCGAAAGCCTGATATTCGGGGTGCAGTTTTATACCTTTGAGCCCCAGGGATACCACCAGGTCTATATCGCGCTTGTAATCGTCGGTGTGGGGAAATACGCTGCCGAAAGACACTATCCTGTCCCCGTCGTTTATGCTTGCCGCCCATCGGTTGATTGTCTCGGTCTGGTGCTGTTTGGTGACAATGGGCAACACGACGGACTTGTCCACTCCGTGCGCGTTCATATACCCGAGCAGCCCTCCCAGGGTCATATCGGTGCAGTGAGTGTAGGCTCCGTGCGAATTCTCCATAAGCACGGCGCGGGCTTTGGGCGCAAGCGCGTCCGTAAAAATGTGCGCGTGAAAATCTATAAGCATATCGGCCTCTTTGTCCGTCCCCCCCCCCGTCTCCCCGGCGTTCAGCGGAGTGTGGGGGCGAGAATCAGAGCAAATCCTTGACGGACTTGTAATTGTAATTTTTCTTGAGCACGCGATAGAAGGTGGGCAGGCTGGAAAAACCGCATTCCATAGCCGCCTGCGACACGGTGCACCCCGTGCGTTTGAGCATATCGAGAGCGCGCATAAGCCTGACCGCCGAGACGTAATCGGTGAGCGAAGTCCCCAGCGCGGCGTTGAACATTCGGGAAAAGTAATACTTGCTGTAGCCGAAATGCTCCGCCATACTTTCGAGGTCGATGTCCTCGGCGTAATTCTCGTTTATGTACGCGAGCAAACCGTCCACGAAAGACTGTCTTTCCTTGACGCCCTCGACTGTGCCGAGTTTGTCCATAAGACTGCCGAGTATGAAATCGCACCTCGCCTGGACGAGAAGCCTGTTTTCGCCGCCCGCGGCGAGTGCCTCGAAATGCGGAAGCAACGTGCGGCAGAATTCTTTGTCCGTCACCATATTGCCCAGCGGCATCTTGTCGCCGAAGCAATCGTAGTAATTCCCCAACATTCTGTTGGGAAAAACTATGACGGTCTGGGTGCTGCCCGCGCTCTCCACGTAACCGTGCATCTCGTAACTGTTGGCAAAGAAAATCCCGTCTTCGCCGAGAGAAACTTCCTTGCCCGCCGCGACGAAATTTTTCACCCCCGAGGTGACGTACATCACTTCGACCTTGCGGTGAAAGTGTACGGGACATACATTGTCTTCGCCTGCGCTTACGAAGAGGTCTTCGTTCCTTTCGCGGTTCAGTTCGTATTCTGCAAGCATAATTCCTCCGACTGTAAACGTATAAAACCGCAACAGATGAGAAAACTATATACGGCTTTTTAATGCACTCTTCACCAACGGATTTTACTATATAGGCGAAAAGAAAGCAATAAAAAAACAAAATTAAACAGGAGGTGCTTTATGAAAACCAACAAGACGGTTGCAAATCAGCAGCGCAAAGACAACGCCGCAAGCCTTATCAGCCAAGCCCTCTTCTGGCTCGCACGCAGATAAGGCAATCACGCGAAATCCGATTTCGCGTCGCAATAAGCGAACATTAAAAACGCCGCAGTCGCAATGACCGCGGCGTTTTCCGTTCAATCTGGAAAATCAGTTTTCGGGTTTGGCGTCCTCTCCGTCCGCAGTTGCTGGAGCCAATTCTCTCTCGAGTTTTTCGGCGTAGAGAGTGAGATACTTCTTTATAACGCTCATCACTTTGTCGTACTCGTTCTGCGACGGATAAAGGAAGGGGTCGGGAATGGGAGTGTATTTTCCGGTCGCCGCCTCCGACAACGTCACGAACTTATGACGGTATTTGTGCGGAGTGAGAGCGCGGTGAATCTTGCTCATTCCGATTATGACGTCGGCTTCCTCGAATCTTTGTTTGTCGGTGCTCTTGTAAGCGGGCTTGTGCGCAAGCACTTCTTCTCTCGAAAAGCCTTCTCTCTCGAGGCTCACCACGGCTTTGGGGTAAATGTATTTGCTGCGGTTGAACACCGCCGAGGACCCCACCTCTATTCCCGCCGAGGACAGAATGGGGCTTTGTTGCACAAGGCGCCTGAACACGAATTCCGCAAACGGACTGCGGCACACGTTGCTTGAACACACAAACAGAATCTTCATAGTTTCGTCTCCCGTATTTTATGTCGGAGGGGAAAATCTATTCCGTGCCGTCCGACTAATCGGCTCTGGGTACCTCTATCATTATATCACTTTCGGGATATGTACAGCAAGGGCAAATTATTCCCGCTGCCTTGTCGTCGTCCGTTCGGGTATCGTGATTGCGCTCCACGGTATAACTGCCCGCCGACACAATACTGCGACAGAATCCGCACCGCCCCGTGTGACACGCGGACCTCGCGGCGAGCCCCGCTCTCTCCATAGCGACGAGCACGGTCTCGTTGTCGCGACAGGGGACAGCGTGTTTCTCGCCGTCGAGAATAACGGTGAGAGTGTACACCTCAGACGGCTCCGCCGCCCTGTCGGTCACTCCGTTGGGAGAGGTTTTCACCCCCCTGAGCAACGTGTGCCCGTCAACCTCCCTGCCGACGCTGCGGTAGAAATCGTCTCCGCCGCACATAAACAACGTAAACGGCAAATCCACGTGTTTATCTATCAATTCGGGCCTGAAAAAGCCTTTTTCCACACTTTCCCGCATACCGTTCGCCGCCACGCGGACGACTTTCACGCGGTCTTTCGGAAGACTGTCCAACTCCTCGTCAAAAAGAAATTCAAAAGAATTTTCGACGCAGTAAAAGAGGGTCATCGTATATTCGCCGCTCTCGCAGGCGGCTTTTGCCAACGACAGCAACGCGGTAATACCCGCTCCGCCCGCCACGCCGACGACGTGACCGCCGTCCGTGTTTTTGTCGTATACGAAATCGCCGTACGGAACGCTTGCGTCGAGGCAGTCACCCACTCGGAGTTCGTCGCAAAGATACCCGGAAAGCACTCCCGCCTTTTTGACGGTGAAAACATAAATTCCGTCGCGTTCGGTCTCGCGGGGCGACGAGGCAAGCGTGTATGCGCGCGTTACGCGACTGCCGCCGACGTTTGCGGTCAGTGCGACATACTGCCCCGCTTTGGCGGGGGCAAGCGCGTCGGTGTATTCGCCGTCGGCGCGGAAAACGAAAGTGCAAAGCCCCGGACAGTGAACCTGTCTGGAGGCGAGCCTTATTCTCTGCAAGCGGGGGAAGGAAGCAAAAGAGTTCCGCATAGGTCAATCCATAGCCAGCGTCATCTTGTTGTAGACCAGTTCGCTGATGAAATCCGCCGCCGAAACGAACAGGAAGAACGGCAACGAAAAGATACCGATGATGAGCGTGGACACGTTCTTTTTCTCCGCCACTCTCGCCATTCTCAGGACGAACGAAAGTATCCAGCCGAAGCACAGCAAAAGAATGAGTTTGACGGGACGCGGCAAAGCCTCGAACCTCTGCGCCAGTTTTCCGCTGTTGGACACTTCGGGTATGGACAGCGTAAAGAGAGAGCCCTTGCCCTCCCGACTGCGTACGGTTATGTCTCCGCCGTGTTTCTTGGCTATGTCCTTGGCTATATACAGCCCCAGTCCGGAACTGCGCGAATCCGTGCGGGAACTGTCCTCCATATAGAACTTGTCGAACACGTAAGGCAGATTGCGCTTGCTTATGCCTTTGCCGTTGTCGCGCACCATAATCATCAGGTAGACGCCCCAACGCGTAAAGGAAACCACCACTTTGCCGCCCGGCTCGGTGTACTTTATGGCGTTGGTGACGAGGTTCTGGAGCACTCGCTCCATATCCTGACGGTTGACGTAAATCTTGGCGTTGGGAATACGGCGGACCTTGTAAGTGATATTTTTGGCTTTTGCGAGGTCGGCGTATTTCTCCAGCACCGCCGAGAAGAAGTAGCGGGCGTCGACAAGGTCGCGGAGTTTGGGAATTTCGTTGATTTCCTGTTGGGACGTGTCCACCAGTTTGAGGACGAGTTGATTAATCTGCTCGGTCTTTTCGCCGATAAGAGTAAGATAATCCTTGTCGTCCATACCGTCGCCCAGGCACTCGGTGTAACCCGCAATGAGCGCGAGCGGCGTTTTTATGTCGTGGGCGACGGACGCAATTGCCAGTTTATTCTGTTCGACGATTTTTGCCTCGCGCACTTCCCTCTCCAGCATATTCTTGCGCAACTCCTCGAGACGTCGGAGAGTTTTTTTCTGAGAGGGACCGCCCCGCTCCCTTATGGGAGTGGCGACGTCGCCCGCGCACAGAGCGTCAACCGCTTCCAGAACGTAACTTTTCTTGCCCTTTCCTTTCATCAATCCTGCCACTTATAGCCGAGACCCCACACGGTCACGACGTTGGATATCGAGTATTTCGCCAGTTTTTCGCGCAGTCGCGCCACGGTGACCGCCACGGTGTTTTCGTCTATGTAATCGTCGTATCCCCACACGAGGTCGATGAGTTGCTGTTTCCCGAAAAGTTGATTGGGGTGCTTGGTCAGCACGTCCAGCAACGCGAATTCCTTTGCCGTGAGATTCACTGTCTCGCCGTCCACTTTCACTTCGTGGCGGGTGGAGGAAATGCTCATATTGCCGTACACCCTTTCCGCCCTGTCCTGAGTGTTGAACTCATAGTATCTGCGGAGTTGCGCGTTTACCCTGCCGACCATTTCCTTGAACGAGAACGGTTTGGTGATATAGTCGTCCGCGCCGAGTTCGAACATACGCAGTTTTTCGTCCTCGCCGACTATCGCGGACACCACGATGACGGGAATGCTCATCTCGTTGCGGAGCGAGGTACACACCTCGTAGCCGTCGATGACGGGCATCATAATGTCGAGAAGCACGAGGTCGGGCTGCATACTGCGGGCGTATTCGAGCGCCTGCGCGCCGTTGAACGCCTGATATACGGAATGTCCCGCCTTGATGAGATAGTTCCTCATCATATCGTTGAGTTCGGTATTGTCCTCTGCAATAAGAATCTTCCTCATTTTTTATCCCCTCCGACGGGTAACTTTATTCCGTGCGCCTCGAAGTAGCGTATATAGGCGTCGTGACAATAGTCGCAGACGTCTTCAGCGGTTATTCCGTCCGTATCGTCCGAAAAACTGTACGGCCCGTTGACCTTGAAGCGGTTCATTGCGCCTATCTTTATCGCGTCCTGCGGGCAATGGAAAGAACAGGCGGTGCACCCCATACATTTGTTGCCGAACCTGATTTTGCCGTCGGAACTCATCGTGATGTTGCCGAGCGGACAAAGTTTCACGCACTTGCCGCAGGATATGCACTTGTCGCGGTCCACTCTGAAGAACTTTCCGAGTATCCTCATTCCGCCGTGCTCGAACGACAACATACCGCGTATGGCGCGGGCGTGCGCGGGCACTTCGGGGAACCTTTCGCCGCCCGCCGCCGCCAGAGCCGCGTCGCGGGGGACTGTGTTGAGCGCAGCCCGCCACATAAGCGCAACCATTTTGTCGGAGTGGCGGAACAGCATATTGTAGGGCATTACGTAGTGGAATTCGCCCTTGAACTCATACCCTTTCGCGCTCATTTTCCTGCGCAGTCCCGAAGAGGACGCGTCGTTGGCGCGGAGCGGTTCGCCGCTGGTCTTGATAATATAGTAACCCTGACCGTTGCCGTCGGGCAAGCCCTTTGCGAAATCAATCATTATACGCGGCGCGCTGAACCCGTGCACGGGATACGCCACGAACACCAGGTCGAAACCGGACGGCGGAGCGTAATCCGCCCCCTGCCTTATGGCAAAATATTCCGTCTCGTATCCCGATTTTTTCAGTTCCCCGGCGAACAACCCGCAAATGCGTTTTGTGTTGCCCGTCGCCGAAAAAGAATAGAACGCCGCTTTCATTATCTGTACCGCCTGTACAGTGCTTTGTGGCCGTTGGTAAAATACTCCGTATTTTCACCCTTGGCGTGACTATCATACCACACCTGCGCGAAAAACGGCATAAATTTTGCCAGTCTGTCGAAATCCCAAGGCTCGGGCTGACAACATTCGGGGCACCAATGACCCGCTTTGAGCACGGTGTAAGGTCTCGCCTTGAATTCGTGTCCGTCGTGACAACGCCACACAAGCGGAGTGTACAGGTCGCCTTTCACCATACTTTCGGACACACATTCGCCGCCGCGGAACGCCGCCGCGGATTTCATATCCTCGAGGTCGAGTTCGCTGTCGGGTTTGCTTTCGTCGTAGCCGTGAGAAAGCAGGAAACCCATCTTGGCGATATTCTCCGATTTCCGCATTGCCTGATAATCCACGTTGCCGTCGGCGATTTCGCCCTTTGCCAGCACGGGAAATTCGTCCCACTTCCTGACCATACATTCGATGTTGTCTTCGCTGCCGAAAAACGCCCTTATCCTGCCTTTGTCGCCCTGCTTTATCCATTCCATAGGCGAATTGACGTCGTCGAGCAACCGCTCGAATCCGACTTTGGATATAAGGCTGGAGGGCACTATGCTCGCCGCTTTGTAGATGGGATTGCGTTTCAGTATCTCGGCACAGAATCCGTCGAAAGTGTCGTGCTGGTAGTCGAAAAGATTGTTGAGAGCGTCTCCGTCCGCAAACCAGAGACCGTGAAAATTGCGTATGCTGTTCCAGCCGGGGCTCATAACTTTCTCGATGTCGATGCCGAACGTGGACAGCAGTTTGGCGTAGGTATCGTAACCCGTAAGGCGGTTTTCCTCTCCGCCGCCGATATTGAAACAATGTCTCCAGAATGCGCCCGCCTTGTTTTCGAGGTCGCGCTCCAATATGCGCTTTACCAGCAGACCGCTGTCGCGGGAGGACACCCATTCGAGGGGCACGTTCACGCAGGTGTGGAACATAAGCCCGTCGCTCATATTGTCCTTCATCATATTGTAGTGGAGCATTGCCGTCTGTCTTATGACAGCCCAGTTCTCGAGCCCGCTCTCGATAACGTAACGCTCGGCTTTCACCTTGGAAGCCGCATAAACGTCGTATACGCTGGGGAGCAACGGGTCGCCGACGCGTCCCCACGGGTGCATATAATTCCTGTGCCCGTACACCGCAACCGTGGAAGTGTAAACGAACTTGGGACGGCGCTCCTGCTCCATAGCGGCGTCGACCATATTCATTGTGCCGATGCGGTTGGCGAGGTCGGTCGCTTTGGGTTTGTGGTCGGAAAGCGGGGGGATTATTGCGCCGATATGGAATACGTAGTCCACCCCGTCCACCACGGCGCGGCAATCGTCCTTGACTGCCAGGTCTCCCTCCACCACCTGCACGCGCTTGCCGTATTCCTTCACCGCAGACGCCGCGAACGCACGGTCTTTCGCGCCCTTGAGCACGAGAATACGCACCAGTTCCACGTCTTCCAGTTCCAGAAGTTGACGGAGAGATTCTCTCCCCATATTGCCGCTTGCTCCCGTGAGTGCAACTTTGACTTTCATACCAGCCTCCTTACACTATCACTTTAACCCGCGAGCGTTACCCGCGCTTGACAAAATTCTTACAATATCGTTACATAGCGAAAATGTCTTCGCGGACCTGCCGACGACGTGCGGAGCACACCCCTCCGAACGCGTCCGTTATTCCGTGACGGCGGCTTCGTCAAGCGGCGCGGAGCCGTCCTGCGCGACTTCCCCGCCCTTGCGCGCGTCGAGCACGGAGAAC
>OERL01000032.1_pt1 | contig 39038 bp, 51 predicted proteins | sample 1539981 | NCBI WGS metagenome assembly OERL01 (sample SAMEA3891867, study PRJEB23780) | metagenome | biome: terrestrial biome; feature: animal house; material: Caecal content | place: Italy | collected 2015-05-05
GTATACGTGGACGGCCTCCTTTGGGCCTGGGCTTATGTTTTGGCAAAAGTGGTTCTATCTGACTCCACAGTTCGTCGCTTACCAGTTTCCTGGGCATTTGCTTCACCCCCACTGGTATTTTACTGCTTATTCCTCTATTTGTCAGGTTTTGTTAGGTGCTCTTAATGCCGTTTACAATGCCGTTGATGATATCCGAACCCCAGCTAAAGGCCTGCCCTGCCAGCCCTTTGATAAAGGACACCGCCGAGTTAAAGCCGTTTGTGATGGTGGTCTTAATATTCGTGATGGTCGTGGAGATGCTGCTCTTTACGCTGTTCCAGATGCTTGTAACGGTCGTTTTGATACTGTTCATGACTGTGGATACGGCACTCTTCGCAGCAGTAAACCCGGTCGTAATCACGGACTTGATGCCGTTTACCACCGTTGATACCGTTGATTTAATGGCGTTCCACACTGTGGAAACCACCGATTTTACCGCATTCATCACGGTCGTCACTATGGTTTTGACGGCGTTAAAGCCGGTTGTGATCACCGACTTGATGCCATTCACCACAGTGGTAATAGCCGTTTTGATGGCATTCCACCCAGTACTTACTACGGTTTTTATCGCATTGAGCACCGTTGTCACCACGGTTTTGATGGCATTCCATGCTGTCGTCACCGCCGTTTTGATGGCTGTAAGCACCGTGGAGATGACTGTTTTAATGGAATTCCAGATGGTGGTAAAGGTGTTTTTTAAGCCATTAAGCAGCGGTGTCAGGAATGCTACGATGGCATTCCACACATTGGTGACTGTAGTCTGGATGGCCGTCATCGCGTTCCCGATTAGGAGCCTAATAGCTTGCCAGATGGTCTCAAATAAGTATTTGAATGCTGTGAGCAGTGGCTCGATGGTTGTGTAGATGGCATTCCATACCGTAGTGATCGTGGTCTGGATCGCCGTCATGACCGTGGTAATCGCCGTTTTTATGGCATTCCACACCGTCAGCACCACAGTCTTGATTGTATTTAAAACGGTAGAGACCGCCGTGGAGATAGCGTTCCATACCGTGGAAACGGTGGTTTGGATTGCGGTCATCACGGTCGTGACCGCTGTTTTAATGGCATTCCAAACCGTAGTAAACGTGGTCTGGATCCCGGTTAGGACCGTGGCAAAGAAACCACTCACTGCGTTCCATACGGTTGTCGCCACTGACTGGATACCGGAAAGCACGCTGGAGAAGAAGGAACTGATCCCGTTCCACACGCCCTCAAAGAAGGTCTTGACGGAAGTCCACACCGTATTCCAGTCGGTCCCGAACAGGCCAAGGAACGCATCCGCTGCCCCCTTCAGTGTATTCAGGACGTTGCTGAAGGTGGATTTTATAAACTCCCAGATGCCAACGAATATCTGCTTCACGCCTTCCCAGGCGCCCTGCCAGTCCCCGGTAAAGATACCGATGAACACAGAGAGGAGGCCGGAGATGGTATTAAGGACCACACTGAGCGTATCCGAGATCAGTTGGAACGCGCCGGTAAACACAGGGGCAAGCACACTGCAGAACCCGTTCCAGATGGCTTTCAGTACCTCGGTGATGTTCTGGAAATCAAAGCCCAGGGCATTGATCTTTTCCACGATCTCCTGGCAGAAGCCCTGGACCGTGGCAACGATTCCGTTCCAAATCTCCGTAATGGCGGTACGGAACCCCTCATTGGTGTTCCACAGGGTCATAAAAGCGGCGGTAAGCGTCCCGATGACAGCTACCACCGCCATGACAGGCGCAGAGATGCCCCCAAGGGCAGCCCCCAGCTTCCCAAAGATGCCGCTTGCGCCGGAAATGTTGGTCACCAGGAGCCTTGCGCCCTGGGCCAGCTTCACAAACCCCTGCATGGTTGAGCCGGTCACGGAGATAATCTTCCCGAGGATCAGAAAGAACGGCCCCAGAGCCGCCACCACCAGGCCGATCTTGACGATCAGCTCCTTAGTGGCCGGATCCAGGGCATTTAATTTATCCATAAATTCCTGCAGCTTTGCTACGATCTCCCGGATGACCGGGACCATGATCTCACCTACAGAAATGGCGAGGGTCTCAATGGAACCGCCCAGTTCCTCGATGTCTCCGCCCAGGTTGTCCATCATGGTTTCCGCCATGCTGGCGGCCGCGCCGTCACAGTTCCGGTAAGAATCTGTCAGCGCGTCAATCTGCTCCGGCCCTGCTTCCATTAAAACCATCATGCCGGAAAGGGCTTCCTGGCCGAACAGGGTCACCAGGGCGTTCTGCTTCTGTTCATCCGTCAGGCCTTCCATGTTCGTCTGGAGCATGGCGACCATCTCGGAGAGGGACTTCATCTTCCCGTCCGCGTTATAAAAAGAAAGGCCAAGCTCTTCCATCTTGGCGATCATCGGGTCTGTGGGTTTGGCTAAACGGGAAAGGGCGCCGCGCAGGGTCGTACCGGCCTGGCTGCCTTTGATGCCCGCGTTGGCCATGATACCGATGGAAGCAGCAACTTCTTCAAACTCAAGACCCACCGTATTGGCCAGGGGCGCGATATACTTCATCGCCTCACCGGTATCCGCCACTGCCGCATTGGTTGCTGCCGCGTTCTGGGCCAGGACATCCGCCACATGGCCGGCTTCGCTGGCATCCATGCCAAAACCGCGCAGGGTAGATGCCGCGATGTCCGCACTGCTTGCCAGATCCTCCCCGCTGGAAGCGGCAAGATCCAGCATACCGGGCATGGCTTCAATGATCTCATTAACCTCAAAGCCCGCGCTTGCCAGGTTCTCCATACCGGCCGCGGCCTCGGATGCGGAGAACGCAGTGGAAGCGCCCAGATCCTTTGCGGTCTGACGGAGCTTTGCAAGCTCCTCATCCGTTGCGCCGGAAATGGCAGCCACTCGGCTCATGCCGGAGTCGAAATCCGAGGTCATCTTGACCGCTGCCGTCCCAAGGGCCGTTACGCCGGCGGAAACCGGCATGAGGGCTGTTCCAACGCCAGAGACTTTATCCCCTACATCTTTTAACTTCCCGCCGACCTCATCGATCTTAAGGAGGGTCGTGTTGGTCTTTGCCGCCTGTTCTTCCAGGGATTTTAACTTCTGCTCGGTCTCCTCGATCTCACGCTGGAGACCGTCATACTGCTCCTGGGTAATATCCCCTTTCTGGAGCTGCTCATTGGCCTGGGATGCCGCCGTCTTTAAGGTGTCCAGCTTATCTTTGGTTTCCTTGATTGCATCCCCAAGGAGGCGCTGCTTCTGCGCAAGGAGCTCGGTGTTGGTGGGATCCAGTTTTAAGAGCTTCTCCACATCCTTCAGCTGGGACTGGGTGTTCTTGATCTCCTTATTGACGCCGGATAAGGCAGACGAGAGCTTTGTAGTATCGCCACCAATTTCAACCGTGATTCCCTGGATCCTTGAAGCCATCTGAAGCACCTCCTTTGTCTGCTTTAATCAATTTATTTTAAACAATCTGTAAATTTCGTTCGATTTACCTTGCATTCAGACTGGTTTTTGATTATAATAAGGGTAAGAAAGGAGCTGATCCCTATGTTGGTTACTGCAACTGAATTTAAACTTAACTTAGGCAAATACCTGGAGCTCGTACAAAACGAGGACATCTGGGTTACCAAAAACGGAAAGACAGTCGCAAAACTGATCAATCCAAATGTTTCTTCTGTTGACGCCATCTCCGGTATTCTGGCAGGCAAAGTCCCTGCGGGTATCGACCGGCATTCCCTTAGAGAGGAGCGGCTTTCCAGATATGAGATTGATGATTGACACAAACATCGTGCTGGATGTGCTTACACGCGAAGGGGAACTCCATGACACCTCTGCAGCTGTACTCCGCAAATGCGAAGACCGGACAGTGCAAGGATTTGTAACCGCCTCCACGATCACTGACATCTTTTATCTCACACGCAGGGCGCTGCACAGTACGGAAGAAACCTATAAGGTCGTTGGGCACATCTTAAATCTTGTCAAAGTCCTTACCGTGACAAATGATGATGTGCTTACCGCTTTTCAGGCAAGGGCAAACGACTTTGAAGACTGCCTTCTGGCAACATGCGCCAAATCAAATAAATGTGATGGAATCGTCACGCGGAACAAAAAAGACTTTCTCACTTTTGGTATCACGCTGTATTCACCTGAGGAATTCCTGGATCTGTTCGCAGAGGAATGAGCACCCACTTGCTGCTGCAAAAAAGCTCCTTCCGCAGATGGAAAGAACCCATAGGTTAGACTTTGAAACTTTTATTTCAAATCCTATTGCTTTTTCAGATGAATCGAATATAATAACAGCAACAGGGCTGGTCGAAAGATCCTGGTCCACCGAGCAGCGGGGAATTTCCCCGCTATTTTTGTTTCTCACAGGAGGTGACATACGTGAGCGATACAATATCCTACAAAGGTTTTACCGGCTCCGTTGAGTTTTCTGAAGAGGATAACCTCTACTTTGGAAAAATACTCGGCATTAAGGGGCTCATCTCCTACGAAGGCAAAACCTATGATGAACTGATCTCTGATTTTCAGGGTGCTGTCGATGACTACATGGAGCTTCTGATCGATCAACAGCTTCTTGAAATCGCCAACGAGCGTATGTCAAAATATGCCCCATCAAAAGTCATTTCCGAAGAGGAAATAGGGCATCACAGAAGACGACCTCAAAGGCTTTGAAGATATAGAGATCGAGTGACGGCAGGTCAAATAAGATACTCGTCACCTGGTTGCTTTTCCGTCCTATGAAACACCGTTTTTAGTCCCATAAGGAGGCACCGCCAATGAATGATGATAAAGAAAACACCAGCCCCAATATCTCTGGAAAGACTACACAGGAAAAGATTCAAGCCGCCTTCCAGTCCATGCGTCAAAAAGCCTCCTCTAAAGGATTCATGACTGAGGAAGAAATTGACGCAGAAATCCAGGCTGCTCGTAACGAGGAGGATCCCCCTCGGTAATCTATCGGTCATTGCCGAATCACTGTTTGGCTCAATCCCGGCCACCCTCACACTGGAAGAAGCACGAAAGGAACGTTTAAAAGAAAAGTATGGTCTTTAAGCAACCCTCCCCGCCAAGCCGCAAAGCTTGACGGGGATTTTTTCGTCAAAAGCACATCCAGGCATACCAAGACTCGACGATTGTGCTTATTTCGTTATCCATATAAGCACGTTTGTCTGTTTTTGGTATATCAAAATTTGTCCATATCTGATTGACTGGCGAGCTGCTTATAGGGGTAAGAGTCATTCTGGCTCTCGATCATCATCTCCTCCACCATCCCAATCGTGAGCAGGTCAAGGTCCTGGATACTAAGCCCCAACTGCACACAGCGGAGCATGAACAGGGCCGTTGTCATTTCCCGCTCACTTTTGCGAGGTTTTTTCTTGCTTCCACCGTGGTCTGCACGTTCAGCCCCCACAGGTCAATGAGCTGGGGAAGGATCTGGTAGATGGAGAACGTATTGAACTCCTCCAGCCACTCATCCGGCTCCGAGGGAACCTTGTCCGGTGCGGCGTGCTTCGCCATAATAAACGCGATGTTTTCAAACATTTCCAGGCTGAAGAGGTCCATGCTGGACTCTTCCTCATCGTTCTCGTCCACGCTCTTTTCCAAAGACCGCAGATCCTTATAAATATCCCGGCCAAACTTAATGCGGTACATACGGGGAACTGCCGCAGATGCACGGAACTCTACTTCTTTGCCATCAATCTCAATTTTCTTAGTCACTGCCATATTATTTTCCTCCATTTCATGTAAGCGGGCAGGGGCTGGCCCTGCCCAGATTCCGGTATCAGTTAACCCTGCGGGATCTCTTCCTCTTCCTCAGTGTCCGGCCCCACCGCGCTCTGCTGGGGCTCATACACTGCGTCATACCAGGAGTTATAGACCTCCTCGCTGGTATTGGCGCTGGTCTTTGCCTTCACATAGCCGTTGGCAAGGGCTGTGGCCGACAGGGTCAGCGTTTCCGTCTGTACTTCCTTCTCATCCTCCGCAGTCTGCCCTTCCATGGCCGGACGGCTTGCGCTGCAGCAGTAGAGCACATGACGGATGGCCTTGGCGTCCCCGGAAAACTCAAACAGCAGAGCGAAACGCTCGTAGGACACGGTGGCATTCTCCGCCATCACGCCGTTGGCGTCCTCCTCTTCATGGAGGATATCCTTTAGGAAACTCTCCGGAATCAGCGCCAGTTCTAGGTCGCCGCTGTAGCCGGAGTTGTTGTTGATGACATAGTACACGATGTCATCGGCATAGAAATTCTCGTTCTCACCCTCCGGATCCATGCTCAGGGAAACAGCTCCCGGCATCCGGATGGGCTTTTCATAGGTCACATTGCCATCTTCGTCAAAGGTTGCCTTGGCGTAGTGGCAGTTCTTCAGGCCGAACTTGACCTTATTGGAATTGCTCATGGCGTTCTCCTTTCACAAAATAATAGCCGCCTCTTCAGACGGTCAGTTCATAAAGCACTTCATACATCTTTTCTTCCTCGATCCAGACTTCGGACTTGTGGTAGAAAAGCTCGTAAGCGGAAAGCACCGCCTCCACCTTCTGTTCCAGCTCCGGATCTTTAAGGTCTGTATAGACCTCGATATCCAGGTGGGTAAAGCTGTGGTAGACGATATTGTCCGCACCGAATTCCTCCGTCTGGGGATATAGGAAACAAATAAAGGGCGGGTCCGGGCTTTCGCCTTCGGCGAAGTGGTCATAGGCATAAGCACAGCCGGTGGCTGCCCTGACCGCCTCCATCAAAGCCAATACATCATCATGGGTCATGCGCGCCACCTATCCTTTCAATGCCTTTTCGATCAGGCTTTCCAACTGCTTGACGCCGGCCGCCTCCGCCGGGGCGATGTGGGGCTTTCCAGCTACACGCCCTCCGCCCCGCTTGGCGTGGCCTTTTTCCAGGAGGTGTGCCAGCATATACCGGGTCGGGGAGTACACCATCTGGACAAGCTTCTGGCTGCTCTCCTCCGTGGTCTTTACCTTCCAGCTCTTCGCGTACTGGCCGGTGCGGACCGGCGCCCCGGATTCGATCTCCCCGCGCACCGTCTTTGCAGTCTTTCGCACAGCGGATTTTACCTGAGAGGCGGAAAGCTCCGCATATTCCTTCAGGCCCTTGTTGATCACATCGGCGAGTTCGTCAATGCTGCAATTCCTGCTCATGGCCGCGCCTCCCTCCTGCAAATAAAACGGATCTCTTTCCTCTGGTAGTTCATCGGGTCTATGGAGAGGATGTTGTAGAGATCCCCGTGGAAATGGACCCGGTATCCGGTGGAAGTGACCGCAGCGGTCTCTCGGCAGTAGCGCACAGAGAAAGTCACGCTGCGGTTTTCTTCTGTTACTTCGTCCCCCGACTCCTGGGCCTCATAAGTCGAAGCATAGGTGTAGCAGGAAAAATATTCCTCCCAGGTGTTGACATGATTCCCGATCTCATCCACCACCGTGGTATTCTTCTCGATGGTGATCCTCTCGTTCATCCTCGCAATCTCCATCACACCACCCCTTCCCGGATAGAGAAGAGAAGGCTCCGGAGGGTCAGAGTCAGGCTGCGGTGGTCTGCCTCTTCCCGGTGTTCGTAAAGATACCCCAGGGCATACAGGATGGCCACGCGCATGACATTGCGGACACGCTCCAGTTCTTCCCCGGTATACAGGTCCGTATCGGTCGGCAGGATGTTCCCCTCCTCATCACAGGCAAGGGCATCAATGGCTTTCCACTGCTCCTGGGTCAACCTTGCCACCTCCACGCAGAGCTGCTCGGCAGAAGATAAGAGAACGCCGACCAGGACATCCTCATCACTGGAATCTACCCGAAGGTAGGTCTTCGCTTCAAACAGCGGGATCAGCGCCATGGCCGGCACCTCCTTCCCATCAGGCCCCTGCCTTCATCTGCAGGCACTTCACCGCTTCCGGCAGGATGAGCTTGCCGTCCACACGCTGGGTGGTCAGGAAGCCGACCTGGTCGGTGCGGGCATACAGCTCGTTCAGGCGGCGGAAGGTGCGGTTGGTGCGGTCCGCGATCCAGTAGTAGCTGTAATCGCCAAACACCATGGCCTTGTTCCCCGCCGCCGGGGCCGGCATGAAAGCGGATGTCTTCAGCGGGCGGTTCATCAGGGTGTCCGGCTTGCCGATGTCCAGGCCCGGCTTCCAGATATAGTTGCCGTTGTTGTCCTTGATGGTCATCAGCTGCAGCACCAGCGCCTCGTTGCACAAAAACTGCGCCTTGCGGCGGTAGGGGGACTTCAGGCTGTAATAGAGCTGGAAGATTTCATCAAAGGTGACCGCGTCCACAGCGGCTGCAGTCACACCGACCTGCGCGCCGGCATCGTCCAGAAGGCCCGTAGGCTTGCCCACGCCATCGCCGGTGATGAACGCCTTCTCCTCCGCATTGCCCATGCGCACACCGAAACGCTGCGCAATATAGGTGGCAAGGTCGAACGCGGAATCGTGCAGGAGCTCGTTGGAGATCTTGATCATCGTACCCAGCTTGTAGGCGGACAGCATGGTCTGGGCAAAGCTGGTGTCGCTCTCCGGGATCTCTTCGCCCTCATCGATCCATGTGGCTTCGCCGTCATCCTGGGCGATGGGGATCTTGCGGGTGCCGGAACTGGTGCGGATCACCGTGGCAAGCCCGCGGAAGATGTTGTTCTCCTCAAGGGCCTGCACCAGGCGGCGCTCAAACTCATCCGGCACGGTATAGCCGCCTTCCGAGTCCTGGCCGATGGACAGGGCGTTGTGGATCTCTCCGTAGTTGCCGCGGGCGCGGATCATGTTCCAGAAGGCATCCCGGTACTCATCGGTTGCAGTGGGGCGGGTTTCCTTATCCTTCGGTATACCTCCCCTGGGTGTGCCGTGAACCGGCGTGGAAGTGGGGGCGGCAAGCTGGGCGTCCAGCTGGGCCTGCTGTTCCAGCCGCTCGATCTCCGTGCCCAGGTCCTTGACCTCCTGGGCCATCTTGTTGTACTGCTCCACGGCTTCCGGCGCCACCAGCCCGTTGTCGCCGCGGTTCTTCTCCAGGAACGCTTTGGTCTGCTCCCAGAGGGCGTTGCGCTTGCTGCGCAGTTCCAGAATCTTGCTCATAATCGTTTACCTCCGTAAATGCATGGATTTTGGGTATAAAAAGAGCCGGGGCGCGTCATCGCATGCACTCCAGCTGCTTTAACAGGATGTTATAGGGGACGCTGCCGTCCTCTGTTTTGCCGTCCATATCAAGGACCGGTCTTTCCGGCGGTTTCGGCCCGGCGGGCGGCTTGCCCTCCACTGGCGGTGTGGGTGTGCCCGAAGGAGGCTTCTCTTCTCGAACACCCAGCCGGTTTAAGATCGTGAGCCCCATCTGCCGGGAGGAATACATCTGCGCGGTCAGGTGGATGCCCTCCTCTTTTTCCTCTTCCGGGTCAGCGCCATCCCCGCCCTCATCGGGGTCATCCTCGTCCGGGTCCTCCTCCGGCTCCACCGCCTCAAAGAGGATCTCATCCGCAAAGCCCAGCTCCACGGCCTTTTTCGCATTCATCCAGGTCTCATTTTCCATGAGCTTCGCGATGCGGCTGTGGGTAAGCCCCGTCTTAAAGGCATAGGCGTTGATGATACTCTCCTTGACCTCGTTGAGGGTGCTGATGGCTTTCTCCATGTCCCTGGCGTTTCCCATGGCAATGGTGCTGGGGTCATGGATCATCAGCATAGCCACCGGGGACATGAGGACTTTGTTCCCGGCCATGGCGATCACAGAGGCGGCTGATGCGGCAATGGCGTCGATCTTGACAGTGACCGCCCCTTGATAGTCCCGGAGCATCGTGTAGATCTCGGCAGCCGCAAACACGTTCCCTCCCGGACTGTTGATCCAAACCGTGATGTCGCCGGAGTCCGCCTCCAGCTCCTCCCGGAATGCCTTCGGCGTCACCTCATCGCCCCAGAAGGACTCCTCATCAATGGGCCCCTCCAGACGGAGGACACGGCCGCCGGCTTCATTTCTGATCCAGTTCCAGAATCTCTTCATCGGATCGTTCTCCCTTCTTTTTTCTTCGGCATACTCTCACTCTGCCGGTTGTCACTGTCTGGCTGGCCTTCCTGCGGACCTTCCAGGTCTTCGGGTTCTTCCTCCTCAACCGGTTCCTCCGTTGGCGCACCCTGTGCGGTTCCGGCCTGTCCTGCGTCCGCGAATTTTCCGGCATCCTTAAGCTTCACATAGCCGCCGTTCAGGTAGTAATCGTCCCCGCCTTCCTCCGCCGGGATCAGGTCCATGTTTTCCAGGCGGTGAATGTCATTGGGCGAGAGGAAACCGTTGCTGATGCCGGTGGCGTAGCCGTTCATGCGGCTCTGGTAGTCGCCCCGCAGAAGCCCGTCCACGTTGAACTTGGTGAAATACTCATCCTGTTCCTCCTCCAACAGAAGGTCTTTGCTCACGGCCTGCTCAAAGCGCACCAGCCAGGGCGTCAGGGTGTGTACCACAAAGTCGATGGACTGATGCTCGATATTGGAGTAGGTGGCATGCTGCAGATCCTGCACCATATGGGGAGGCACACGGAAGATCCGGCAGATCTCCTCCACGCCAAACTGGCGGGTGGATAAAAACTGGCTGTCTTCCGGCGGCAGGGAGATGGGCTTATAGGTCATCCCTTCCTCCAGGACAGCTACCTTGTGGGCGTTGTTGGCTCCGCCATAGACCGCGGACCAGTTCTCCCGGATCTTTCCAGGATCCTTTAACACCCCTGGATGCTCCAGCACGCCGCTGGGCTGCGCCCCATTCTTAAAGAACGAGGCGCCATATTTCTCCACTGCCAGTGTTGTACCCAGGCTGTTCTTCATCATGGCAATGGGAGAGAAGCCGACCAACCCGTTAAAACCAAGGCCGGGGATGTGGAAGATCTCATCGGAGCGGAAGTAGATATCCTTCCCGTTTTCCCCCGGCACTTCATCGGTGTAGGCGCGATAAATATAATAGAGGTTTCCCGCCTCATCCCGGTCTACCTCTACATTTTCCGGGAGCAGCGGATACAGCCCCAATACGGTGTTCTTCCCATCCCGGATGATCTGCGCATAGGCGTTGCCCCACAGGAGAAGATGCGTCATCATAGTTTCCCGGAAGGTAAAGCTTGTCATTTCCGGGTTTGGTTTCCGGTAGAGGATTTTATAAAGCGGATGATCCAGCGCCTTTTCCTTCGCGTCCCCGTTGCCTGTATACCGGTACAGGTGCAGTGGCAGGCCCGCCACAGTCTCCGCCAAAAGCCTGACACAGGCATACACCGTGGAGATCTGCATGGCGGACTTCTCATCCACCCGCTCCCCGGAGCTTGCCGTGCCAAAGAAAAAGGTCTGCCCGGAGTCTCGGACGTTATCCGTGATCTCCGGCAGACCTGGCCTTTCTGTTTTTGCGCCATCGGGCGCGTCCCTGGGCTTTCCAAAGCCCAGCCAACTGAAAAATCCCATCGTTATCAGTCTCCTTAATAATTTACAAAAAGTTCACTTGATAATTTCACTTTATCTGCATATAATAAAAGTAGGAAATTCCTACTTCCCTACTTTTGAAAAATGGAGGTGTTAGTAATGTCTAAATCAACAGTTTTAATCAATGACGCAAGAGTCATGTCTAAAGGGCAGGTCACCATTCCAAAGAACATCCGGGAAGCCCTTGGTGTCACCACCGGCGACCGCGTTACCTTTATTTTCGAGAACGGCTCTGTCCGGGTAATCAATTCGGCCGTTTATGCAATGCAGAAATTCCAGGAACAGATGAAAGGTCAGGCGGAAAAAGCCGGGTTCGCATCGGAAGAAGATGTGGCCGATTGGATCACGAATACCCGCCGTGAGGAGAACGCCGAATGACCATCATGCTTGATACCAATATCATTATCTCCGCGGCGCTTTTTCCAAACGACCGGACAGCGGAGGCTTTTTTCAAAGCGCTGCAGCCTCCCTATCAGCCCGTTATCTGCGATTACGTCGTGGACGAACTGCATAGAAAATTTGGTGAGAAATTTCCTCAGAGACTCACGGAGCTGGAAGCCTTTCTTTTCAATGCCCTGTCATTTATCAAGCTTGTACCGACTCCGGAAGAATCTGTGGATGCAGAAAGTAAGATCCGGGATCCGAAAGACCGACCAATCCTCAGAGCAGCTTTAGATGCCAACGTTGATCTGTTCCTCACCGGTGATAAGGACTTTCTGGAATCGTCAGTCACAGATCCCCGGATCATTTCCGTCCCTGATTTTTTGGCCATGTAAATCGATACCGGTTTGGAGTCCCAGACTTATCTCATTTTGATAAAGCAGAAACACCCCAGCCTGCACAACCGGAGTGTTCCTGCTTTTTTTGTTGTTTATTTTTGTTATTCTGCAGTTGATTCATCGGGCAAGGTATGGATGACCTCGGCCCAGAAATCATGCAAATATTCTGCTGCCTGCTGGATCACGGTGGCAAAGGGCTCCTTTGCTTCTTCCGCACAATTCCTCAACCACAACACAGTTTCATCTGCAAGCTCCGGTGTGACCTCAAGGAAAGCATGTTCCTTCCCGCTTTTTCGCAGTTCCGCTTCCACTGCCAGCCGGACATCAACTGCCTCATCTCTGCTGATCTTTCCTTCAGCGCATAAGCTTAAGACAGCGCATTGCAGAAGTTCCGTATCTCCGGTCTCTCCCTGCCTGTGTGTATTCCATATGGCTTCCATAATGGTCATTAACTTCTTGTTTTCCATAATGACTGACTCCTTTCTTTTGGGTATCGTATCTATCACTCTAAACCCGGAGAAAGTCAAGTCATATTCCCAGAAAATGGGGTACTTTTTATTATTTTTTCTAAAAGACCAGAAGCCCACGGTCAGGATCATCGTAGACGCTCCCCTGCTGCCCTTCATTCCGGATACAGCGGTCAAGGGCCATGATTGCAGCCACGATGCCATCGATCTTTTCCGGACTTTTTGCCTTCGTCGGTTTGATATTACCTGCCGGATCGGTGTCCACCACCACATTTCCCGCCATCCAGCGCATAACCGGGTGGCCGCCATGGATGATGCGGCCCTCCATCAGGAGTTTATAAAATTCCTTTATTGGCGGAGACATATCCTTAAATCCCTGACCAAAAGGTACCACGGTAAACCCCATGCCTTCCAGATTCTGCGTCATCTGCACTGCGCCCCAACGGTCAAAGGCGATTTCCAGGATGTGATACTTCTCACCCAGCCCCTCTATAAATTTCTCAATGAAACCGTAATGGACCACGTTTCCTTCTGTCGCCATCAGATAGCCCTGCTGGTACCAGACGTCATAAGGGACAGACGCCCGGCGCACACGCAGCGGGATGGTCTCCTCCGGAATCCAGAAGAAGGGGAGCAGGATGTATTTCTCATCCTCCGTCCTTGGCGGGAACATCAGCACAAACGCTGTGATGTCCCCGGTGCTGGAAAGATCCAGACCACCGTAGCACTCCCGACCCTTAAGCGACTCCATGTCAATGGGAAGATTCCCAAGGTCATAGATGTGTTCCGGGATAAAGCGGGTCAGGCTCGACACCCACATATTGAGGCGGAGCTGTTTAAACACGTTTTCCTCCGCCGGGTTATCCAGAGCATCCCGGTACATATCCCGGACGCGCTCGATCTGGATCGTCTGACCGAGGGAAGGGTTTGCTTTGTACCAGTTCTTCTCATCGTGCCAGTCATCATCATCCTTCAGACCATAGATTATGGGATAGAAGGTGTGGTCAATTTTCCGTCCCTCCAGGATATCCAGTGCTTTCATATGGAGCTCATAGCAGATGCTCTCCCGGTCTGTCCCCGCTGTGGTGATCAAAAAATACAGCGGCTGCTCACGGGCATCGCCGGAACCTTTGGTCAGGACATCGTAGAGCTTCCGGTTCGGCTGGGCATGGACCTCATCCAGCACAAGGCCGGACACATTCAGTCCGTGTTTTGTCCCCACCTCTGCGGACAATACCTGATAGAAACCAGCGTTTGCGTAATTCACGATCCGTTTAGTGGCGCCCATGATCTTACTGCGCTTCATCAGGGCCGGGGTCATCTGCACCATCTGGTTGGCCACATCGAAAACAATGGATGCCTGCTGGCGGTCGGCAGCAGCGCCGTAAACCTCCGCCGATGGCTCATCGTCCGCGTACAGAAGATAAAGGGCCACCGCTGCGGCAAGTTCGGACTTTCCATTTTTCTTACTGATCTCCACAAAAGCAGTCCGGAATTGCCTCTTGCCCTGCTCGTCCACAATGCCAAACACATCCCGGATGATCTGCTCCTGCCAGGGGAGCAGCCAGAAACGCTTCCCCGCCCATTTGCCTTTGGTATGCCGGAGGTTCTCAATAAACGCCACCGCCCGGTCCGCTCTATTCTTATCATAGTGGGATGTGGGCAGCATAAACCGGGAAGGTTTGTAATCTTTCAGCTTCGGATAATCCTTTGGTCTCGTTTCCGCCATCAGCCGCCACCTCCCAGAAGAGTCTCCATCTCATCCACAGTCCCGCCGCTGCTATCCTCGGCGATGATCCGGCTCCGGGAGGAAGGGGTCAGACCGAACTGCTCGGCAAACCGGTTCATGATCTTCAAATAAGTCTGGGCAATGGAAACCTGCGGTACCTGCTGCCAGTAACCGGACGGTGTCTTTACAATGGAGCCGTGCTGGGTAATGAATTCCTCTGCCTCCTTCCACCGGGCATATGCCTGACAGTATCCGGCAAAGGCCGCCATGTCCACCTCTGTCAGGATGCCGATCTGCTCCATCTGTTTGGCAAGCCTGCGCCACTCCTTTTTGGCTTCCGGTTCCAGCCACTTCGGGCAGCTCGGCGCCTTCTTCACAGGCTTAGGCTCCTTTGTGTTTAACGGGCGCTTGCCCGGATTCCCCTCCAGCTCTTTGATGGCTGTGGGCGTGGGCTTTCTTCCCCTGGTCGCCATGCGGCATCCCTCCCTTCTTAAAAATCCGCATCAAAAAAGGGCCTCCGAAGAAGCCCCGAAATTACTCTGTATTCTGCCTATCTATGCATCCGGTCGGATACCTGTTTTGCCAGACGTGCCGCTTTCCCGATGCACTCCTGGATCTCCGTAAGATCCCTTAGATCCGCATCCGTTGCCGCGCTGGGATCATAGCGGATCCCATGCAGATGGCGTTCCAGTTCCGCCATTATGTACTGCGCGTCATCCGCCTTTTCATATACCTTCTCTTCATATCCTGTCATCTTATATTCCTCGCTTTTCCTGTGGTATTTTTCCTTGGATTGTGTGTATATTACCGTCGGTGTCCATAAATAGCAAGCGGGTATGATACACAATCTCTCTAAACAGATATTGGTAAGTTTATACGATAAGGCAAGGGAAAAGCGGCCGGGACTTGCTCCTCCGCACCGCTTCCCATTTCGTCTATTTCACCCGGCTGATCGCCCATTCCAGGGCATGACCGCCGTCCGGGAAAGTGCCTTCCGATGTCTCGATGAGGTTCAGACGGCACTCGCATTCGCAAAGCCCGGTTTCCTCCGGTGTCTCGACAAATTCGTAAATCCCGGCGATGAACCCGCCGTTCCAGTAGCGGTCCGCCATCAGGATGTGATCCCCATACTTGGCAACGATCCCGTCCCCTGCCGTGACCTGCATCTCCAGATTTTCCTGGGTGGTTTCCTTCCTGTACCGGTATTCATTTTTCTTGCTTTCAAATGTTCTCTTCATCCTTATTTCCTCGCTTTCTTTCGGGCTGTTTCCCTTTCGGTATGTGCATATTACCGTCACTTCCGGGATATAGCAAGTCCATACGGCATCATAATGTACACAAAGATAAGCATCAGTATTTGTGTACATTACGGGGCTGATATGACAGGCAGAGGCAAAAGGCCGGCTTCCCAGCCCCTTTCCTCTGCCTGCCTGTTTTATTTCCCTGCAATCCGGCAGGTGGCCCCATCAACATTATAAATTGTCCACATGATTCCCTGCCACTCGACCTCTATGATCTCTATTGTAGCGTAGGCATTGGTTTTAGAGCTGTCAGAAATGACTGTGCCATGTAATATCATCCATTCTGCCAGGTTTGTTTTCAGCCGGTTTTCTCTTTCCATTTTTTCAACCAGATTCATCTATTTCCCTCCCTCAAATAAATTCGATGGTCAGCATTCCGCTTCCGATGAAGAAGTCGTTCTGAACCAGCGGATCTTCCAGGTAAGTTTTCTTTGCTTCTTCGAGGATCCTCTTAAGCCGCTCCTCACCAAGCAGTTCCTTGACCGCCTTCCTTGTGGTTTTCTTCCCGTCCAGGTAAAATGTCGTTTTCATGGTCTTTTCTCCCTTCGTTTTTGTTACGGACATATTACCGTCAGCGACCGGATATAGCAAGTCGTATCGCGGCCATAATGTACACAAAGATATTTGCTGGGAATTGTGTATATTATAGACGCCTGGAAACGCTGAAGCACCAAAAGAGCCTCCTGTCGGAAGCTCCCGGTGTGTCCCGCTTACCAGTCCTCTTCCTCCTCGTCCCAGTCATCCACGTCCTCGTCGGGATCCCGCAAGTCCCACATGTCGATCGTCGGGAGGGTGCGAAGCTCTGGGTGGCCTTCCACGTAGTCGGCAACCGCCCCGGCAAGAAGGTCGATGAGCTTTTCGTATGCTTCCTCGCTGTGGATACCCCAAATGGATGCCGCCAGATCGCTGACCTCTTTGTTCCCTTTGTGGATCAGGAAGCGGGCTGCCGGGTTGCAGGTCTCCCTGCCGTAGCCGATGCCTACCTGGTCCCCATCGTTGTACCACCGGTACCCGATCCTTGCCATCGCCCTGACCAGTTCCCCTGCCAGGTTCTCCGCCTTGCCGCTCGCCGGCACCAGTTCCTCAAAAAGCTGATTGATCCGTTCGTGATTCTTCGTCATGGTCTGTTCCTCCGTTTCTGGTTTTTGTTTCTTTTTTCCCTTTCGGTATGTGCATATTACCGTCATGTGCGGTGAATAGCAAGCGGCTAAAGTACACGATCATCCATCCTTATCTTTGGTACATTTATGGCCCCGGATTGACTTGATAAATACCGGTTTTAGAGCGAATATACACACAACAAAAGAAAACACACACCACACGGAGGGAACCACCATGAAGAAGAATTTTACCGAAATCGAAGAGATCATTGAAAACCGCATCGCAGAGCTTGAAGAAGAATACGACCTTGACCGCTATGACATCGAGGAGATCCGGACGGAAGCCTACCGGGAAAACGGATGGAGCTACGATCCCTTTCCCCTGGACGAGGTAGAAGCGGAAGAGCCGGAAGAAGAATGGCACTACCGCAGCATCGAAGAACAGCTCGCCGAGGTCGGCATGAGCATGAGGGACTTCCTTTAAAGGGAAGCCCCGGTCCGGACAGCCCCGCGTGGGGCCTGTCCCTCGTGGTTTCCTTTCGTGTGTGTCTATATAACCAATCTCATGGCTGTATCTTTGTGCAATGTATTTCGCGTATACCGCTTGCTAATCTTGCAAACGGGAGGTAAGATACAGGAAACTGGAGGAGGAGCCTGATGATTTCGGGCCCCCATTTATTGCGGAAATGATCCTCTCCATTCCTTTTTTACAACCCACCACTCCGCCAGCGGCAGCCGCTCTAAAAGCCCCGCGTCTTCAAGCCCTTCCAGCATCCCACAGTCCTCGCACACCGTGATGTCTGCCCTGCGGCTGAGCGCCAGAAGCCGATTCCCCGCTTCCTCATATGCGCCGCACCTGGGACAGCGTGCGCCCCTGTGGCGGCTTCTGCCCAGCCAGTCAAGGCTTTCCTTGATCTCCGCCTCGGAGGCCACACGGTGGCATGTGTCGGCGCCGTAGGCAACGTTCAGGGAGCCTCCGCCGTCCCAGCTGGCCAGGATATTCCCGGCGTCATCCACGCCCCGGCATACGCCCTGTGTCCCCGCCCCAGGGGCTTGCGGGTCATCCATACTGTCCAGGACGATCCGGCAGCCCGCAGGGAACTCCCGGCGGAGCTTCTTCAGCTCTTTCTCAGTGGGAAACTTCATGCCCCTTCTCCTTCCTGCCTGGGAAGGCCAGGCTGCAGGCTCCAAGCCGGCGGATGGCTTTCTCTCTGCCAATGCTGTCGGCCAGGGCTTGCTCCAGGATATGCATCGGGAAGTGGAATGCCCGGTATCCATCCGCCAGTACCTTGTAATAGGCAGGTGAAGGCTCTGCCAATGGATGCCCGTCTGCCATGAGGTAAATCATGGCGGTCAGCCGGATCGGGTCTCCGCCTTCCAGCGGAAATACCTCTACCGGAAGTTCCCTCTTGAAATAATAAGCTGGGTATCCCTCATAGCGGTCCAGATTTTTCTCATCCGCCTCCGAGATCGCCCACACCAGCACCGGTGTGTTTTTCTTCGGATTTTCCTCAATGGTGGCGTGATACCGGAATAAAAGCTGCCAGCCGGTAAGGATAGCTGTCCCCACAATTTTCGCATCCGGCGTCCGGTATCGCATCTGCTCTGTTGAAAGGTTGCTGCCATAGGCAATGTAGTATCTCTTGCTCATAAATCCTTCACTCCTTTTTCCTTGCGGTATTGGTATATTCGCTCTATGTCTGATCTTTATCAAGTGATTTCCAACCCAAATCTTTCACAAAGATGTGCCGGAAAGATTGTGCGGTTTACAGCTTCTGGAATTTTGCCAGGTAAGCTTTGGCCGGCTTCACGCCGATGCTGTCCGACAGCCCTTTGTCCAGGATCTCCACATCGAAGCCCCAGCGGGCATAGCCTTCATCCAGAAGTTTGTAATACTTCATACTGGGCTCACCAAGCTGCCGCTCCTCATGGAGCACATACGCCATGCACTGTTTATTTCCCTTGAGCCGCCCGCCCCGAAGGGTTTTGACCGCCAGCTGGAAATACCGCTTGTAGTAAAATTTCGGGTACCCTTCATAGCGGTTTAACAGGGCTTCATCATATTCGCTGATCTTGTAAACCAGGGCCGGCACAAAGCAGTTGGCGTCCTGCTCGATGGTGGCGTAAAACCCGCTGCCGCTTTTCTTGAAAAGCAGACGGTACCCTGGGATCTTCGCAGTCCCGGCGACTACGGCATCCGGGCATCTCTTTTCCATCCGTTCCAGGGAAAGGTTGCTCCCATAAGCCAGGTAATAGATGGCCGGCCGGTGGGAGACCTCAATACTGAACCTGTTCCATGCGTCCATTCCCGTCACCGCCTTCCTCAGTCTCTGTAACCTCCCTGGCTTCAAACTCCACTCCGGCGAAATCTTCCGCCACAAGGATGATCTGGCCGTTGTGCCACCAGTCGCTGACTGTCTGTTCCGCGTCATCCGGCGTGGGAGCCTTTAGCTCCGATTCATGGACGGTGACCGTCCGCCGCAGTGTTTCCGTGATCGTCACCTGGTATGCCCGGCCTGTTGGCTGTGTCTGGCGTTCCTGTTTTTTCTTCATGGTATCTACCTCCTTCTTCTACCACCCAAAGGGCGGCTATGCCGCCCGGAGGAGTCCCGGTTTCCCGTTTTGGGTGGTGTCCCTATCGTTCGCTGTGCCGCCATGCGCAGTTGCCGTCCATGTTGGCAAGGAAGAAGTCTCTCGCCGTTTTGAATTCCTCCCCGATGAACCCGAGGCGGAGCATCCAGCACCGGAAGGCGTAGGCTTCGTTCTCGGTCTGCTGGGGCTTGGGGCTTGCGAAGCGTACCTGCTTGACAAGCTGGCTCATGGCCAGGCAAAGCTGGATCATCGCCTTGAGGTGACCCGCGTGGAGCCCGTTCTGCTTGCCGTCTGCCGGGGCATCAAATTGGAAAAGCCTGAATTCAATCGTGTGCTTCGTGAAGGTCGCGTGGAGGTTGAGCATGTGGTACCGGCTGTCGTTGTAGTGGTGGCTTCTTCCGTACTCGCAATGCTGGCTTTCGTACCAGACATCCGCAAGCTGGCTCATGGTCGAGGGTTTCTTCCGGTTGACCTGTTCCAGGAATCTGGGGTCCACCGTCCGGCAGTACCGGCTTTGCCGCCAGGAATCCACCTTGATGGCTTTGGCGATCTGGCTCTCATGGCTCGCCATGATGTTCACCAGGTTGCGGATGGTCTGGGGCGTGTGCCCCTTGGCTCCGATGTGGATATGGACTCCGCATCCCCTTCCGGCGTCGCTCTTCATCCCGGCTTTCCGGAGGGTCCTCACCAGCCCCTGCAGAAGCTCCATGTCCGCGTAGGTCAGGATCGGCGTGACCATTTCGCATTTCTGGTCATCCGGGCCGCTGATGCTTACATCCCTCTGGAACTTCCATTCCCTGCCCTGGGCATCCCAGGCGCTCCAGGTCATGTAGCCGTTCCGATGCGCGGTGTATTCGCTCCGGCCAGTCCCAAAGTAGGCGGCGGCTTTCTCGGCAGCCTTCTGGCGGGTGATGTTGTTGCCCTCAATCTCAACCCCGAATGTCTGGTTCTTCATGTTCTCGATCTGGATCCTCGTTGCTTCCTTCATGGTTCTTATCTCCTTTGCTCTGTGGCTTTTTGTTTTCCCTTTCGGTATGTGCATATTACCGTCAGTGCCCCACAATAGCAAGTCAATATCAGACCATAATGTACACAAACATTCCGGCCAAAGATCGTGTAGTTTATGCCGGGAAATCCACTTGATAAACACACATTTCGGAGTTAATATGGCTACAATGGGAGAGGGCCTCGCATAGGATCCGGCCCCATTTTCGGGCGGACAGGCGCTCATGCGCCTGACGCCATCAGTGGAAGCTCCGTCGGGGAGGCATCTGCCGCAGATCCGTTTTCCCGGTTTTCTGCCGCCAGTCTTGCGGCTTCTTTGGCCGCCCGCAGCTCATCCCGCTTTTTCTGCGCCTTGGCCTTTGCCTTTTCTGCCTCCGCCGGGGTGCGGAATGCGCTGTGTCCGGTAAGCTTCTCCATCAGGATCTTCCGGGTCTGTTTGAACTCATCGCCGTCCATGCCGATGCGGACCAGCCAGATGCGCATGGCGTACTTCTCATTGGCAGCGTCCACCGCCTTTGCCTGGATCCGTTTCTGGTGCAGCGCCTGATTGTTCATCATTACCGCCAGGTGCCCAAAGGCCCGCAGGTGATCCACATCCGCCGCTTCCCCGAATCCCGTAAAGCTCACCGATTCCGGCGTGATCGTTAGGCCGTAAAGACTCTTCCCATGCTGGTCCTCATAATCCGCAACTGCCCGGAAGAAATTCGCCCGCGTGTAGGTGCAGCGGTCATCCTTGAGCGCTTCGATCAGCCCCGCGTCCGCTTCAAAGTGCCCGCCGGTCGCCTGGTTGACCAAGGGTCCCCGGCTGTAGATCAGGTTGACCAGGTTTCGGAGGGTGGCGCCTGTATGGGCTCCAAGAGGGATCTCGAAGTTCATGTTCATATCGAGAGTTTCCTCTCCCGTGGCATCGCCGTCCGTATTCTCCGAATTTTCGGGATCCGCACAGCCTGTCCCCTCTGTGTCTGGTCCGGCACTCTGCGGCTCCGCGGTAACACTCTCTTCGGAAGTGTTCTCTTCAGAGACGCTGTCCGGAACCGTCACGTCAGGCTCTATGCTTTCAGAATCCTCGGTTTCTTCTGATCCACATGCTCCGTCCTGGATCTCCCGTGCTTCCTGCATCCCGTCCGGTTCAGCATCCGGTTCCCGGTCATCCGCTTCCCCCACTACCTCACCGCCGGTGATCAGTCCCTCATTCATGAGGGCGGTCAGAATGTCGGCGTCCGCCTGTTCCTCGTCCACAAACAGGTCGCCGTCCCGGTCAACGGTATAGGGGCCAATCTCATAAGCGTATCGCGGGGCCCTTGTATAGAACGGCTGCAACCCGGTCAATTCACCCAGGCGGGTGGCGATAGTTTTTCTTTCTTCCGTATTCCTGTTGAATTTCAGCATATGTTCTCGCTCCTTTCGTTCCCACCGCTTTTCTTCCTGGCGGTATGGTATTAATCACTCAGACGGGGAAAAATAGCAAGGCCATTTCATGATAAAGTTCAGATTCGACCTATTACACAATTTCAGCGTTGGAAACTGTGCAGTTTACTTTCGCTTGCCATCCTTACTCTTTTTATTCCCTTTTCTCTGTTTACAGAGCCACTTGACCTGCTCCGCGTCATCCTCATCCTTTGCCATCACGCAAAGGGAATACGTCACCACGGCCGTCAGAACGAGCGCGGATACGCATAGAAAAATGACAAAAGTTTTCACCATCCCACATCCTTCCTATGTACCCTGGCAGGAGCCAGCCATACCTCTTCCGGTAAAGCCGGCCCCTGCCATGCTTCATTTTGTTTCATCAAGCCCCGCCGCCCAGACGATGCCGGAGAGGACAAAGTAAGCGCATGGAAGCGCGATGCCATTCCCCCACAGACGGTACTCCGCACTATCCGAATAAGGGTCAGCCAGCCATTTGCGGATCTGCTTCTCCGTCTTCGGCTTTTTTGCCCCTGTGACAGCCTTCCGGTGTGTCTCAAACACATCCGTCCAGAAAGCGATCTCCGCGTCAGCTGGGTCAGATGTTCCAAGGTCCGCGCACCAGTCATCCGGGAAACCCTGCAGCCTTGCGCATTCGGTCGGGGTCAGCCGCCGGACAATATAATATGGCTCCGTGATGATCGGCGCTTCATGGTTGCAGCTTAAGGTCGGGCACAGGTCCTCCCCGATCTCCGCATTTGCCTGTCCGGTTGCCATGCAGAGCGGCCCGCCTTCCGCTTCCTTGTCCGTATCCCGCCCGTTGTCCTCTTTGATGACTACATTAGGGTCTTTGTAGTCCCTCGCCATGATCGGCGGGGACTGTTCGGCGCCCGCCCTGGTAAATTCCCCGGCCGTCATGCAGTACGCCACCGCATGGCGGTCGCTGGTATCCAGTGTAAAGGACACATCCTCATTGACGCCGTCCCCCTGCGGCCCATTCTTGTCTGCACGGCCGATCATGGACCCCTGGAGGACGTAGGTCTGCTGTTTTGTCCCGGGCTCTGCCGCCAGCGTCCCAGACACATTTTTCAAATCCCGGACTTCATCGCGCTGGTTCTGGGAAAAGGCCACAACCGCGATCCCGCCCTGGGAACAGTCCGGCCGCCCACCGTTCTGGTCCAGCGTCCTCGCCGTATCCGCCTCGTAGAAGCCGGTATGCGGGTTAGCCGAGAGCATGGCGTGGCTGGCTTTGGAGCAGATGCCGTAGGGCACGAACACCGTCTGGTCATTATTGCAGCCGAGGGTAGCGGATTTCTCCACCTGTACCTGCGCCCCCTTGCCGCCTCCCTCGCATCCGGAACGGATCTTCAAGGTCTGCGGCGGCAGTTCCTGATGGGCCCCATCCATCACCAGCGGCACATTGTTCCCGCCGGTACCCATCCGGCCGGTCAGGGTCCGGATCGTGTCCGTTTCCCCGATGCCGATGCGGGAATCTGCCGGATGGTAGTCCAGGGCAATGGCAGCCGGCACCACGCCGGCCCGAAGAGTTGGGGAGGTCTCTTCCTCATAGCCGATGCTTCTGGCATTTGCGCTGTGCTCGGTACAGAAACCAGCAGCCGCAGGTTCCCCCTCATCCATCACCACAGGCGGGTGGTGCGCCTCCGCCCTAAGAGTGCTGACCACATCCTCGGACACATCCATCCGGGAACCGCCCTGGTCGTTCAGGATGACCCGTCCCCGTCCTCCCGCATCCGTTCCGCCTGCTGTTCCAAGGCTTTCTTCAGGATCTCCGGCAATGCTTTCCCCCTGGCGGAAGCCCTGCGGAGTATACCCAGACACGCCTTCCGACTCAAATAAAACCTCTGGGGCACGTCCGCCTGCAAAATCTGCGACAAGAAAGATTCTTGCCCTTCGTTGGGGGACGCCCCAGTATTGAGCGTCAAGAACGCGGTATGCCACGCTCCATCCGTCTCCCAGGTAACAGTCGGCGTAGGGCCATCTGCCTTTTTCAGGCGGAGGCAGCGGTGGCGCTTCCGGCTCTTTGATCCGGATGACCTCTTCGAGGACGGCTTTGAAGTCCTCCCCTTTGTTGGAGGAGAAGGCCCCCGGCACGTTTTCCCAGACGATAAATCTTGGTTTTTCTCCATGTGTTTTCTCCCTCATTTCTTTCACGATACGGACGGCCTCGAAAAACAGTCCGGACCGTAAACCATCCAAGCCACTGCGTTTCCCGGCAATCGAGAGGTCCTGGCAGGGCGAGCCAAACGTGATGATATCCACCGGTTCCAGGTCCGCGCCGCTTATATCGGACACATCCCCATAATGCCGCATCTTTGGCAGCCGCTTTGTGGTCACCCGGATGGCGAAGGGTTCTATTTCGGAAGCCCAGACCGGCTCCACGCCCGCGAGGATCCCCGCCAATGGAAAGCCCCCGGAGCCATCAAACAGGCTTCCGAGGGTCAGCGGTTTCCTCTGTTTGGTCTCCCTACTCTCCATGGCTGCCCTCCGTTTCCGGCTCAAAGCTGGCCACTTCCTCAAACTTCAGCTTTTGCCCATCGCGGACGACATACACATCGTCATAGCGGCCTGACCGGTACTCAATGTACCGCTTCACGATTACATCCATGAACTTGGCATCCAGCTCAATGCCCCGGCACGCCCGATCCGTTTCCTCACAGGCGATCAGTGTGGAACCGGAACCCAGGAACGGGTCCAGTACGATGGCGTTGGTCATGGTGCTGTTTTTGATGGGATAACTCATCAGGCCGATGGGCTTCATGGTCGGATGGAGTTTATTGGATTTCGGCCGGTCATACTCCCAGATGGTGGTCTGCTTCCGGTCGGAATACCACTGGTGCCGGCCATCTTTCTTCCAACCATAAAGGCATGGCTCGTGCTGCCACTGGTAAGGGCTCCGCCCAAGGACCAGCGCGTTCTTCTTCCAGATGCAGCACCCGGAAAGGTAAAAGCCCACGGCATCAAACGCGCGGCGGAAGATCAGGCCTTTGGAATCCGAGTGGAACACATAGATGCTGCCGTCATCTGCCAGGTTGTCATGCATACAGCACATGGCCTTCTCAGTAAACTGGTACGCCTCCTCGTCCGGAAGGTCGTCATTCTGGATCGTCCCGGCAGTCCCCTCATAGGACACGAAGTAGGGAAGATCGGTCAGGACCAGATTCGCTTTCACGCCGTCCAGCACTTTCGAATAGCTTTCCATCAGGGTCGAGTCCCCGCAGAGGACTTTATGCTTTCCCAGCACCCACAAGTCGCCGGACTTGGAAAACACAGGCTGCTTCAGCTCCGATTCCACATCGAAATCATCTTCCTTGACTTCCTTGCTGTGTACCTTGTTGAACAGGGTCTCGATCTCCGGCGGGTCAAAGCCCGTCTTGCCAAGGTCAAAATCGCTGTTCTCGATATCCTTCAGCAGATCCGCCAGAAGGGAATCATCCCATGCACCGGTGATCTTGTTGAGGGCGATATTCAGCGATTTCTCCCTGGTCTTGTCGATGTCCACCACGGCGCAGGGTACTTCCGTGTAGCCCATGGCAATGGCAACATTAAGTCTCTGATGTCCGCCGATGATCGTCATGTCGGCGTTGACCACCAGCGGGTCAGCGAATCCGAACTCTTCAATGGAATTTTTGATTTTTTCGTACTCCTTATCCCCAGGCTTTAATTTCTTCCTGGGATTGTAGGCGGCCGGCTTGAGTACGGTAACCGGCAGCACCTTCAGTTCCGCGGTAGGTTTCATGTGTACGCGCCTCCATGTAAAGATTTACACGCGCATGACCTCAGAGAAGGGCACGAAAAAAGAGCCGAAGAAGAATCCCGGCTCCATGGTCTTTGCATCCTTTTCTTCGCCAGTGATCTCTGACAGCGGCTGTTCCGTAATGGGGTACCATTCCGGATCCTTCCCGTTCATGGATGCCAGCACTTTCTCCTCTGTATGGTCAATGGCATGTACACAGATACCGCCCGTATTGCAGATCGCAAATACACCGATGACCTTCAATCCTTCCAAAAATCCGTCACTCCCTTCTCCCATAGCGGAATTCAAAATAGCAGTCCTGGCAGCAGAAGCGCTGCGGCTTCTTCCCCTCATTGACTGCGTAGAAAATCTCCCCGCAATTCTCACACACGGCCCGCCGACCGTGCTTTTCCTTTTCCGCCCGCCACCGGTCGTTCCAAAATTTGTTCTTACAGGTACGGGAACAGAACTTCTTTGGCCGGCCAATGAGCGGCTGGATGATCTTTTTCCCACATACCGGGCAGTTGGCGTACTTTGGTTCCCGCCTGTGGTAACGGAGCCACGCCGCATCCTCCTTCGGAAGAGGTATCCGCCGGCACGGTCCGGTGACCGGAAGGCCAAGCTTCAGGCAGTGGAGAATGACAGTCCCTTCCGGGATGCCAAGCCTCCCGGCAATCTCAGCACAGCCCATTTCGCGCATCCGCAGTTCCCGTACTTTTTCACGCTCCGGCAGATAGGCTCCGCCGTCTGAAACACAGCCCAGCGGGATACCAGGATTTTTCCTTTCAGCCATCCGCAACACCGCCTCTTATTACCCGTCCCCGGTTGGCGCAGGCGCGGCTGCAGTAGGTGCGCGGCCGGTATGCATCTTTGGCTGAGAGGAATTCCTTCCCGCAGACCGGGCAGGTTTTCATCCGCGCCGCTTTCCAGTGCTCTGGCTTCGGATGCTCGGTCCACCATTGTTTTCTGCAGGTGGCAGAGCAGAACTTTCTTGGCCGGCCGGTATGGTTCCTTGCCACGGCTTCCCCGCACTGCGGACAGAACCGCTCCGCTACATGGGGCAGGAACTCTGCCATGGTACTGTCAAAACAATCCTTACTGTTTTTCTTTTCCTGCATCTTCCTCCTCCTTTCCCGTAGCGCAGCAAAAGCAACCTGTTTTCATAAAAATGTTCAAAAAACAGGCAAAAAAGAAAGAGCCATTGTCCGGCTCCAAGGGTAAGATTTTATCTTTGTATGATTTCAGCTTGTTTTTTTGATGTCCCTGTCCGATATTTTGTCGGAACAAGCAAAAACACATGGGAAACATTGGACAAATCATGGTTTCTCATGTGCTTTGGTTCATTCCGGACAGATATGCCGGGGTCTTGAAGGATACTTGCCGCGCCTCTTTTTCATGTGTTTTGGTTTCGCGCCGGACCCTCAAGACCCCCGGCCTGTCAATTTCGCGGATTTTCACAGAAGAGGGGCCGCCGGTCTTCCTGCGGCTTTCCCACAGTGAAGTGAACCCGGCCCCGGCGGGGCAGCGGAGCATGAAAAAAGCACCCATCAGATTTCTCTGACAGATGCTTGTTTATGTAGATATAAATTGTCATATCGGGCATATATTTCAAAAAGGTTCTCGTGCCTGCGCCGGAGGCTGTTCTCGACCATCATCCATGAAATCATCGGAAAACATTTCCAGGCTATTCAAGAAACCAGCCCATTTGCTTTCTTTCGGAAGACAATCTGCCTGACATTGATCATTTTCAAACAGCTTTTTATTATCATCATGGTACGTTAATCCTCCGTTCCAAAGACATCGTCATACGTTGCAAATTCACCGTTTCCTTCAGCAACTTCGTCTGCGTCAGACAGCATTGCTTCAACAGCCGGCCTAACCTGCGCCTGTTTTTCCTTAAACTTAGAAAGCAATTCCTCGCCCGACAAACCTTCTGCAATCAACTCCGCAAGGATCTGCTCTGCAAATTCACCACCGGCAACTGTTTTCACAGGGCGGATAATCAGTTCGTTACCACGCATCACACATTCCGCTTCATCACCAAACCTTAAAGCCTGGTAAAACTTTTGTGGAATTGTGATTTGTCTCTTGGATGAAATGCTAAGGATCTTCCGCTTCATCTTGGATCCACCTCTTTCTGCTATTGCTGTAGGCATACCCGCTACCTCCTTACTATTCTATCCGAAACCAGTAATCCTATTCATAATTCTTTGTTTCTTTACTTCTTTGTTTCTGAGATTATTATATCTCAAAGGAGGTACAAATTCAAGAGGTACCAGTCTGAAAGCTGCATTATCGCACAGTATTTGGCTACTTTCTCCCAAAATCAGGTGCATTTCGGGAGAAAGAAATTTCCTCCGGGAGAAAAATCAGTAGGTGTACGTCGGTCAGTTATCCTCCCGCCAGGTTTTCCGGTCATGACACGCTTTACAGAGCGGCTGCCAATTGCTCCGATCCCAGAACAGCTTCTGGTCGCCGCGGTGTGGAACAATGTGATCCACAACCGTTGCTTTGGTATAGCATCCCTGCTTCATGCATTCCACACACAGAGGGTGGCTCTGAAGAAATGCTCTGCTCGCCTTCTGCCAGCGGCTTCCGTAGCCGCGCTTTGCAGCCGGCCGTGTTACTTCCGGATGGAGCTGCTTGTGTTTCTCGCAAAACTTTGTTCCCGGCTCCACAAGCTCTGGACAGCCGGGGTGTCCACAGGGGACTCTTGGTTTCCTTGGCATTTACGACTACCTCACTTCTTCACTTTTTCTTGACTATTAAACTTGTCTCTGGCATCATGAAAGTACAGCGCCCCACTGCAAGAAAGGAATGATTCACATGGCAACATGGAACGATTACAAGAGACGCGTTAGGGAAAGCAATCCTGACATCACCAAAGATATTGACGAGATTGAAAAACGTTCCCAGGCTTATTCACGGGATGAAATCCCTAACACTGAAACAGTCGCCGCTTTGAGCGAATACCACGAGATGAAAAATATACCGAAGAAATACAAACGGTACACTTCTCTACATGAAGCAATAGAGGAAATAATGTCTTAGCGTGGGCATTAAGAGTAGTGTCAATCACGCTCCCCTGTTTTTTCTTTCACTCTTTCTGTATGGCCTAAATTACTGCATGAAAAAAGCCGGGATGCTTTGTCATAACATCTCGGCTCTCTTTTCGGTATCATCGGGAATCTAAATTCTTGCAAGTAACTCAGATGGGGTAAATGCGACCACCTTACTCTTTGAAAAATCCCTTACATTTCTTGTTATGATATAATCGGCGTGGATTCTTTCCGCTGTGACGCTTTGGATCGCATCCTCAAAGTCCGACCACTTTAGGTCTGTAGCTTTTGCTAAATCGGACACGCTCAAATCTGCAAATTCAAAGATTAAACTTAGCTTCCGGTAAACTTCATCAATCTTTTCTGGATCCAGTTCCTTACGCATGATGTAGACCAGATTCGCAAAGGTCAGCGCAGACACATAACCCCTCGCCTGTTCCGCTTCACAAAGCTTCCAGATCATCGATGAATCCTTTACAAAGTCCGGCCGGTTGAGCAGGACATCCAAGATCACATTCGTATCAATCAACAGAACCATATTTTTCTGTCAGCCTTTCCGTTTTTATTTCGTCAAGGTCATAATCCCCTTTCAGTATCCCCGTAAGGGAATCCGTCAGGTAAGAAACCGCTGCATCCTTGGGAATAAAGCGCCCAACCTCGCGCCCATTTTTCGTCACAATTATTTCATGACCTGACATCACAAGATTCAGATACCTTCCGAAATTATTCTGCATTTCGGTTGCAGTTGCTGTTGCAATATTCATAGCAGCACCTCCTTTAGCTAATTTTATTATACATCAAATTAGCTATTTTATCAAGAGGTGGCAAAAAAAATTATTCCTCCCACGGCAACAGCCCCTTGCCGAAATGACCGTAGCTGCTCACTGCGTTGTAGTCTACATCCAGCAGATGAAGGTCCCTTACGATGCCCTTGGGTGTCAGGTCGTAGTTCTCCCGGACATAGGCGCGGATGAATTCCGGGTTCTGGTACTCAGAGCCGAAGCAGTCCACCGCCACAGATACAGGTTCCACAACACCGATGGCATAGGCCAGCTGGACTTCACACCGATCTGCATACCCGGCACGGACGATATCCTTCGCAATCTTCCTCGCCATGTATGCGCCGGAGCGGTCCACCTTGGATGGGTCTTTCCCGGAGAGCGCGCCGCCACCGATCCTACCGATGCCGCCGTAGGTATCACAGGCCAGCTTCCGGCCGGTCACGCCGCAGTCGGCAAACGAGCCGCCTACCACAAAACGGCCGGTCGGGTTGACCAGCTTTTCAAAATCACCTTTGAGCCCGTACTTACAGGCCGCCAGCACCATCATGGATTCTATGATATGCCGGAAATCGCCCACCTCCACATCCGGACTGTGCTGCACGGAACACAGGAAGGTGGTGATCCGGCCGCTGTCGTAATCGTAGCTGACCTGTGCCTTGGCATCTGCCCGGAACATCCGGGAAGGGTGGTTTTTCAGAAGCTGAAGAAACTCTGTAGCCACGGCAAAAGGGATAGGCAGCAGCTCTGGTGTCTCGTTGGTGGCATAGCCGAACATAATGCCCTGGTCGCCGGCGCCGCCTTTGTCCACACCGAGGGCAATGTCCGGCGACTGCTCCGATACCAAGATGCTGATATCCATACCATGTGCCATTCCATAGCCAAGTTTCTCGTAACCGATCCGGTCAAAGACTTCCTCCGCCAGTCTGCGGTAATCCGGCCTATGTTCACTGGTCAGCTCACCGGCAATGATCAGATGGTTATCTTTCAGCAGACATTCAATCGCCACACGGCTGTCCTTATCATGCTGCAGGCAATCGGTCACAACAGCGTCCGCGATCTGATCGCATATCTTATCAGGATGGCCATTGCTGACCTGTTCGCAGGTATAGATTTTACTCATTGGCTTATTCCTCACTTTCTCCACACGTATATCTATCTGCGCCTCCACATTCACAGACATAATAAAGCGTTGTCTCATCTGTGCCCCGCATATGCGGCACCATCCTGCGGCCGCATTTCTCACAATAATGGGTCGGGACAAGCATGGACTCTCCGTGCTCTTCCACACCGCAGCCGGGAAAGAGATTATAAAGTTCTATGCGGTCACCGGCATCTCCCTCCAAAAGCACAAGGCAATAGGGGAAGACTGTTTCCTTAGCAGCCTCCATCTCTTTTGCCCCATCTTGCTGCGTGACCTCCATCATCACTTCGTACCCTTCAGGGAGAGGCATCATCTGTTTAATCGTGTAAGGTTCTCGCTGGTTCATACAAATCCTCCTTGTTCTGCAACATAAGAAAAGCTGGCCGCCCTTGCCCTTGTCCCCGCTGTGATTTCCACAAAGGTGACCACCGCAAACGGTGCCCGACATTTCCAGCCTGCCGTTTCAATCCCTTGTTCCATCTGCCACATATCTGCCACAAAATTGCGCTCTCCAAGCAATCCATTAACAACGGAAATTCCTTGTAAACATGGCACTTTTGTGGCATTGTTCTAATTTTATTTTTTTATTTGTGGCAGATGTGGCAGATAAAAATATAAATATCTATATAAAGAAAGTAATATAAAAAAGAACCAAAACCATCTGCCACGTCTGCCACACGCCCTTTGCGATCGGCCGTTTTCCCTGATTTTATGCGGTTTTTCGGTGCTTTCACCGTCTTGAACCTGTGGCATTCTGTGGCAGATGGACAGCCTCATTTATTCACTCTTAACATATGGGTCTACTCGGATCGTCTGGGGACTTCTTAAACTCTCTCAGACCACCCACTATTCACCCGGGTTACCGAAAATCACCCATGAAGTGTCTTGGAATCCTCTCGGATCCATCTTGAACACATCCTAGAATTCTCTCGAACCCATCTTGACATCATCCGGAATTTATCCGCTCTTATCTGGAACAGCAGAAGGTTCCGGATCCCCATCTGGGATGAAATCCTCCTCTGGTTCCTCATCTATGGCGAATTCGTAGCCAAACACCAGAGTTTTCTTATTTCCGCCCGCCTTCGGTCTCTTCCTTTCAATGCGGCAGTGCCTGGACAAGGCCTTCGTGAAATGCTGGATATTTTCCGGACGGTATCCGTTATCGCGGCACCATTCCTGATACCGGGTGAACACCGCTTTATTGGCAAGTTCTCCATCTTCTTTTTCCACCAGGCAGGTAGTAACGAACTGGGCCACACGGTCGGATTCCCGATTATACTCTGCCGTGGCGTCAATGACAGACTGCGGCATATCCAGCTTCTCCGCCTCAAACAGCTTCCATCCTTCCAAAAGCCAGTTGAAGATCCCCGACATATTTTCCGGACGCGCAAACAGAGCCTTCAGCCCTTTATCCTGTTCCGCTTCATCGAAATGCCGGTTAAAAGGAATGATCTTGATCCGGCCTGACTCAAACAGCGTCAAATCTGTGATATTCGGCAGATGGTTTGTATTGATGAACACCTTAAAGTTCGGCCGGAACTCGAAACTGTTCTCATGCAGGTATCTTGCCGTAATGGTATCATTCCCTGTCAGTCTTTTGGTCAGCGCCGCATCCAGCGTGATCTTTTTCTCCGGCTCAGAGATATTCACAAAACGGGAACCTGCCAGTCGGGCAATCTCCTCGGATGGCCCCCCGCTGGACTGCACGCCAAATTTTGTGGATAGAAGGCTTGGGTCAGCATTTTTTCCATATTCCCCAAGGATGCGCAGCACAGATTCCATTGTGGTGCCTTTCCCGTTCCTCGATGTAGCCCCATACAAAATGAACATGCATTCCATCCTGGTATCCCCCGACAAAGAGTATCCCAGCGCCTTTTGGAGATACCGGCTCCTGGAGGTATCTCCCTGCATGACTTCATCCATAAACGAGAGCCATCTGGGACAGACGGCATCCGGATCGTACACCACTGGCGAAACCTTCGTAAGGAACTCTTCCGGACGATGTTCCCGGAACTCCATCGTGCGAAGGTCCAGCGTCCCGTTCTGGCAGTTGAAAAGGTAAATGTCCTGGTCAAAGTATTTCATATTGACCGGGTACACGGACATGGCGTCTTTGATCATCGTCTCCCTGTGTTTACGCTGCTGCAGTTTTTTACGCGATCAATGAAGCGTTTCCTTACATCTTCCTCTCGGATCGTGATCGCGAAAACATACAGCTTATCTGCCAGCAGTTTCCCCAATTCTGCAATCTTCAGGCTACCGGTATCTGCCTGCCAGATGGTGCCGTCATAGACATACCACATTTTCCTCTCCGCATTATACCTGGCAATCGGCTTAAAATAATCCGCAAAAGCGTAGCCGATGCCGATCTCATCTTTACCATAGCGCGGATTGGTATGCGGCTGCATATCTTCAATGGTCAGCGTGATCCGTGAAAGATCCGCTTCGAAATCAGCTTTTTTCGGCGCTTTGTCAGTATCTGAGCCATCCATTTCTGTGTCAAGGCTGCTAAATTCGTACCTTGCATCCACCATATCCTGCGCATTCACCGGAAGATAAATCGTCTGGCAGGATGCGATCGCATTCCGGATCGTGATTGCTCCATACGTTGTGCCAGCCTGACGGCGGTCCCATTTGGGGCGCATCATGCCGGAAGAGCGGAAGATGCGGTCGATCTGCTCTTCGTCACAGCCGCACCAGAAGCACAACATGGAGACAAAACCCATGTCCGCGTCGGACTGGTTATCAAAATACTTCCGCCAGTCCCCGTTGTAATAGTCCATGAACCGCTCGCCGTTGGCAGACGCTTTCGCATGTTCCAGCACCTGCTCATCGGAAAGATAGGAGCATGGCTCGATGTGGCTGTTGATCACCTGGCTCTTGCGCTTCATGAAGGTGTCCAGCACCGTCTGCAGCGCCGCCATATCATGCGGAACGGAGCCTGACCGGTACTGATTGCCGGTGACGGTCACAAACCGGTTGGTCGCTCCCGGAAGATACACCTCAAGTCCGTGTGTTCGGTTGTTAATGTAGTAGACCGTCTTGTCAAAGATATAATCCGCATCGACCTGAAAGAAGCCCCGCAGGCCGCTGCCGGACGGGGAACGCTCAAAATAGGCGTCTTTGAAGATTCCAAGCACAGAAGCGGCCACATCATTCAGTGTGCCGTCCTCCCGGATGCAGTGGTCAATGTCAATGGCCCCGATCCCGGAAGCCACACGGATACCGATCCCGTCATAGCCGCCCATAGCATAGGCCTTCATGGCGTCTGTGAAATCCGAAAAAGTATCCGGATTGTTCGTCTGTGCTTTCTTGTTGGTCCCTGGCTTATAGGGGACCTTGGTCAGCCTGGAGGACTTGGCGCCTCGCTCCATCTTCCAGGTGCAAAACCGGCAGGAACTCTTTAGCTCTGCCGGGATGTTCACAAAATTTACTGTACTTGTATGGGTACTCATCTGTTTCACGCTCCTTAGAAGTTGATCTTAGACTTGCATGAGCGGCTTGAGTTGGACGGATTAACCGGAACTGCCGGCCTGCATACCGCTGCACCGACACCCTGCGTTGGCATCCGCTATACTGTTTACCCTGTGCCGGATAAAGCCAGTCCCAGATGGGCCTCCACCGCTTTTTCTATCTCATGGATCTTGGCGGAACTTATCCTTCCCACATAAGACTTCAGTGCAGGCTTGCCGACAGTAGTCAGCTGCTCCCCCAGCACCATGGAGGGCTCCAGGGCAGAGCACTCATCTGTCAGGATTACGTGCGTTGGAAGATAAGATTTCTTCAGTTTGGAGGTCATCGGAACCACCGTCACAATCCCGGAATAGAGATTGGACGTATCGTTGCTCATGATAAAAGCCGGACGGCATCCATCCTGGACGCTTGTCCCCGGATGGCACCCCAGCTCCACAAACCAGACGTCGCCGCGCTGTGGAGTACGGCCGGGATTCTCTGTATCTGCCTTACGGTTGGAAGAATCACCCTCGCTCCAGCTGTGTGTGACATCATATGTATTCTGCTGTTTCATGACTAGCTTTTTGGGGTTGATCTTCATCTTTCTGGAATAAGATGATTTTTTCCGTTTATTCTTCCTGCCCACGATATTCACCTCCCAGGACATCATATTTACTGATCGAGTAGGAGGCGGTGATTAACCGCCGTCCTCTCACACCACCGTGCGTACCGTTCGGTACACGGCGGTTTCAATAGTTGACGTGCAGAGACTGATAGGCCGTGGCTAAATCGTAAAAGCCCCAGTTTATCAGTCTTTCTTTACTTAACGCCCAGTTGACTGCCTTATTTCCGGCATTGAACCAGTATCCTTTGCGGTCGTAGGCTATTGTTGCCGCATAGTGGCTATCCACTCCCAGTCCTACGAGTTTTCTCATTCTGGTTCTGGGCAGTTTCCACTGTTTCCAGATGCACATCCGTATCCGGCGGTACAGCCATCCGTTCAGGCTTTCGATGTTGCTCTTCATGTCCGCTATCCCATAATAATTCAGCCATCCTCTCATGTAGACTTTTATCTTCTCCATGGTTCGGATAATGCTTCCGCACCTGCTCCGGGAAGTAAGCCTGCGCAGTTTATCCTTGGCTTTCTTCCATGACTTCCCATGGATTCGGATATAGATTCCTTTTCCGTTCTTCCCAAAACAAAAGCCAAGGAACTTAAAATTTCGGATTGCGTATACACTGACTGTCCGGCTCTTTTCGCGGTTCACTTCCAGCTTAAGCGTCTCCTCCAGATATTTCGTACTGGATTCCAGCAGTCTTTCTGCCGCCCGTTCGCTCTTCGCAAGCAGTACGATGTCGTCTGCATAGCGGATGCACGGTACACCCCTTCTGTGGAACTCCCAGTCGAATTCATTCAGATATACATTCGCCAATAGCGGGGATAGATTCCCTCCCTGCGGGGAGCCTTCCTCCGTCTCCGTTACAACACCGTTTTCCATCACGCCACTTTTCAGGTACCGTTTCATCATCTGCACCACCCTTTCATCTTTCACCTGCTTCCTCAGCTGGTTCAGCAGGATTGTGTGGTTCAGCGTGTCAAAGTACTTTGACAGGTCGAGGACTACCGCCCTCGTATACCCCTGCTCAATATACTCTTTTATCCTGAAAATAGCGTCCTTTGCCCCTCGCCCCGGACGGTAGCCAAAGCTGTTTTCCGAGAACAGCGGCTCATAGATTGGCATAAGCTGTTGGAGCATTGCCTGTTGGATGATGCGGTCAATGACTGTTGGAATGCCAAGCTTGCGCATCCCTCCGTCCGGCTTCGGGATCTCCACTCTTCTGACAGGGGACGGAGTATATTTTCCCTTCCTGATCCTTTCTACCAGTTCATGGTTATTCTCCCTCAGCCATGGCAGTGCCGCTTCGATGGTCATGCCATCCACTCCCGGTGCCCCCTTATTCGCCTTCACTCTTTTGTAAGCCCGGTTCAGGTTATCCTTGTCCAGTATCTTACCTAAGATGTCCGGCTCTGCACTGTCCCTTTCCTTCCATATCCGGGTGAATGAGCGGTGCGCTCTCACATACCCTTTGCGTTCCGCGCTATCTCTTTGTGAGCAGCTTTCTCTGTTTTCTGTACCCATCTGCCCATTCCTCCTTTCCCAGTTGTACTAAGGACTCCTATTGATTCGGTCCTTCACTGAAAAAAAAAACTCAGCTGTCGGATAGAAAAAGTACTTTGCAGCACCTCTCCCTCCTAAGAACGGAGCGTGCGACTTTCACCGCACTCCGCTCACGCATTTATAACGCATAATAACCTATTTGCGCGGCTCTATTGGAACGTATGGCTTTCCGTCTCTTGCGGTCTCTATTTTTCTTTCTGTTTATAAAATATTCACTGTCCAGAAACGGATTTGCGTCTAATTTAACTTGTGGGTATCGAACAATCGGCATATCATTCATGCAGAAAAGTATGTTCTTGTCTGTTTTGAAACTCCAGTTTCTTCCTTTGTGATATTTCCAATACTTATTAACAATCCAACCTTTAGGCTTGTTTGGATGTCTCCTTTTTGCCCATCTCCATAGCATTTCCCATGTTGTATGGTCAATTTTTGCAAAGATTTCCTTGGCACATACTGAATGATGATACTCCGCCCATCCTCTTATCACTTGGTTTAACTGATATATCAGATTTTCCTGTGTGCTGGTTTTATTATCTTTGATTATCTTGCTGATCGTCTTCCTGATTTTACTCACAGATTTATCCGAAGGTTTGATAATCAGTTTCCCCTTATATTTTCTGAAGTTCCAGCCAAGGAAATCGAAACCCTCATGGATTGACGTGAGCTTTGTCTTTTCTTCGGACAGGATTAATCCTCTTTGTCCTAAGAACTCTTTCAGCATTTCTTTTATATCGGTTAGCGTATCCTTGTCTGACGCCGTTACCACAAAATCATCTGCATATTTTATTAGATGCACTTTCTTTTTATTATTTCTGACGTCAATAGAACCTTTCTTATTGCTCCAGTACTTCTGTTTAATAAGCTTTTCCATTCCATCAAGCGTCATATTCGCCAGGGTTGGTGATATAATTCCACCCTGCGGAGTTCCGTTAGTAGTTGGATATAATCTCCTATTGTATACATATCCACATTTCATGAATTCTCTTAGTACTTTTGCATCCATTGGGATATTTTCTTCCAACCATCTGTGACTAATGTTATCAAAACAGCCCTTTATATCTCCTTCCAACACCCATTGTGGCGAATCTCTCCGACATAGCACACTAAATCCATACTCCATTGCATCCTGAGCACTTCTATATTTTCGAAATCCAAATGATACCGTATCTGCAAGTGTTTCTGCTACTGGTTCCAGTCCCAGCAATTGTAATGCCTGCATTGCACGGTCTTTCATGGTAGGTATTCCCAGTGGACGTTTTTCTTTTTTTCCAAACTTCTCTATATAGATTCTTCGCAGTGCTGATGCTCTGTATCCCTTGGTCTCTAATGTTCTAATCGCTTCTTCTTTTTCTTTATCCGTTTTCCAGACTATTCCGTCTATACCCGATGTGTTCTTTCCCTTATTTGAGATTACCCGTCTGACTGCTACTGCCTTTCCATAGAAAGAGTGTGTAATCAGGTATTGTAATCGCTTGACTAATCGCCATTTGTTCTCTTTTACAGCCTTTACAATCCGAATCTGCAACCTATTAATGTATGCTTCTGCCTGTTCCCAGTTAATCTGTTTCCATTTGATTTCCTTCATCAGTATTGTCCTCACTTGCGTGTCTTTGAACCTAATACTTTCATAGATATCAGATTTTTCATGTAATTAAATACGTGTTGGAAGTCAGCCACCTTTCGGCCAGGACAAATCTTGAATCCTTATTTCTTACATTACATAAGAACATTCGCTTTTTCCAACATCCTCTGCCCCCTGCGTGTTGTATCTTTCTCACGATTGACCTACCCATGGATGGGAACGCATGAGGTTTACCTTGTTTCGCTTCTTCAATAATTACGATGTACTTAGATTCTGTCTATAGACCGGAGGTACTCTGTCTTTCTCTCTGTAGCACCATAGTAATTACCACAGCCCTGACCTCATGCCTTTTTGGCTTAGGTGTATCAACCACATTTCACCTATTCAGCGAGTGACGACCCTTACAACAGTTCACATATGTTAATCATATACATCTTTTCCTTGCAATAGAGTGGACGTGGTTTCCACTTTTCTCACTTTGTCTCGATTGCTCTGCACTGTTCATTTCTTACTAAGCACTTATCGATAGGAATACTACGAGAAAGAAGTAGTAGCATTTCTGCAATTAAAGTAACGACTTCCAAGTCGCACACTATGACCTCTGCTGACTTCTGTACGTTCAGCATTACCTCTCGACAATGGTTGCTCCTTTCAGAGCTTTCCGTACAGACCTCCCTGGGTACCACACGTTTCTTTCCCTCCATCCATCTGCCGCATCTACCGCACATGATTCCGTGTAGCTATCGGGCTTCATCTTGAATAGCAGACTCACCCTCATGTACAGCCTTATATACGATTTCTGTCCGTCAGACCAGAGGTTTGCCCGTGGGTTAGTAGGTTCCCCACATCCGGCTTCCTTCAGATTCCACCTCACGATGGACACCCTTGCCTTCGGCTATATCCTTCCCGCTACCAGGCGGATTTGGGACTTTCACCCTTAAGAAACGTGCGCCGCCAGGCGCACTATCAAAAAAGCCAAAGCAGCCAGCATCTCAAAAGACGCTGTACTGCTTTGGCTATGTATGGACGGCTCTGTCGCCCTCCGTCTCCTGGCATTATAAAGTATACACCCATTTTCACTCAAAAAAATAGCAGGAAAAGTATCAGGATATTTCTGAAAAGTATCAGGATATAAAAGAAAATAGCAGAATAATTTTAAAATTTGCTTTAGAACACCTAACAAAACCGAAAAGCGATCAAAGCGGCAGCAAGGGAGAAAAAAGCCAAATGGATATCAGCCCTGCGTTCATATCGGACGAGCAGGCGCCTGTATCGATGGAACCAGGCAAAGGTTC
>OERL01000033.1_pt1 | contig 38631 bp, 39 predicted proteins | sample 1539981 | NCBI WGS metagenome assembly OERL01 (sample SAMEA3891867, study PRJEB23780) | metagenome | biome: terrestrial biome; feature: animal house; material: Caecal content | place: Italy | collected 2015-05-05
CTCCGGCCCCGGCCGCGCCTGCCGCCGCCCCCGCGCCGGAAGGCAAGTGCATCACCGCCCCTGTGGTGGGCACCTTTTACATGGCGCCTGCACCCGACCAGCCGCCCTTTGTCCAGGTCGGCGACAAGGTGCAGAAGGGTCAGACCGTCTGCCTCATGGAGGCAATGAAGATGATGAGCGAGGTCAAGGCTCCGTGCGACTGCGTCATTGAAGCGATCCTGCAGGAAGACGGCGCCCTGGTGTCCTTTGGGGACGACCTGATCCGCTACCGGGAAGGGTAAGGCCATGTTCAAGCGTGTTTTGATTGCAAACCGCGGCGAGATCGCCCTGCGCATCCAGCGGGCCTGCCGTGAACTGGAGATCGAGCCGGTGGTGGTCTATTCCGCCGCCGACGCCGAGGCCATCCATGTGCAGCTTGCCGAAGAGGCCTACTGCATCGGCCCCGCCCGGGCAGCGGACAGCTATCTGAATATGGACGCCATCCTGACGGTGGCCAAGGCCGCCCACTGCGACGCCATCCACCCCGGCTACGGCTTTCTGAGCGAGAACGACCAGTTTGCCGACGCCTGCGCGGAGGCCGGCATCGCCTTCATCGGCCCCTCCGGGGACGTCATCCGCGCCATGGGCAACAAGGCCGCCGCCCGCCGGCTGATGCAGCAGGCGGGGGTGCCGGTGGTGCCCGGCTCGGACGGCGCGGTGGCCACCGCCGAAGAGGCCAAGGCCCTGGCCGATTCCATCGGCTATCCGGTCCTCATCAAGGCCTCGGCCGGCGGCGGCGGGCGCGGGATGCGCCGCGTCTTTGAGCCCGACCAGCTGATCCCCCTCTTTGAGGAGGCCCGCAGCGAGTCGGTGGCCTGCTTTGGCAGCGGCGAGATGTACCTGGAAAAGCTGATCCTCAACCCCAAGCACATCGAGTTCCAGATCATGGCCGACAAGATGGGCCATGTGATCCAGCTGGGGGAGCGGGACTGCTCCATCCAGCGCCGCAACCAGAAGATGCTGGAGGAGTCGCCCTCCCGCGCCCTGACCCCCGAGCTGCGGGAGAAGATGGGCGCGGCCGCCGTGGCCGCCGCCAAAGCGGCCCACTACGAGAACGCCGGCACCATCGAGTTCGTGCTAGACCCCGACGGCAACTTCTACTTCATCGAGATGAACACCCGGATCCAGGTGGAGCACCCGGTCACCGAGTTCGTCACCGGGATGGACCTGGTGCGGGAGCAGATCCGCATCGCTGCGGGGCTGCCCCTGTCCCACACCCAGGAGGAGATCACCCTCCGGGGCCACGCCATCGAGTGCCGGGTCAACGCCGAGGACCCCGCCCACAACTTCCAGCCCTGCCCGGGCAAGATCAACTTCCTGCATCTGCCGGGGGGCTGCGGCGTCCGGGTGGACACCGGCCTGTACAGCGGCTACACCCTGCCGCCCTACTACGACTCGCTGATGGCCAAGCTGGTGGTCTGGGCGCCCACCCGGCTGGAGGCCATCCGCCGGATGCGCCGGGTGCTGGAGGAGCTGGTGGTGGACGGGCCGGCCAACAACGCCGACCTGCTGCACCAGATCCTGTACCATCCCGACTTTGTCCGGGGTACCTGCACCACCGCCTTCCTGGACGAGAACCTGGACACCCTGCTCAAATGGAGCAGCGCCGGGGACGAGGAGGCTAAGGCATGAGCAACGTATTTGTCCGCCGGCGGCACAAGCTGCTGAGCCTGAAGGCCCTGCGGGATTCGGGCGCGGTGCTGCCCGGCAACACCGAGGAGAACTGCCCCCACTGCGGGCAGCCCGTCCTGCGGCGGGAGCTGGTCAAAAACCAGTACGTCTGCCCCCTGTGCGGCTATCACCACCCCATCGGCGCCTACTACCGCCTGAGCCTGGTGCTGGACGAGGGCAGCTTCAAGGAGATGGACGAGGACCTGATCTCCAGCGACCCGCTGGAGTTCCCCGGCTATGAGGCCAAGCTGGACGGCGCCCGCCGCCGCACCGGCCTGGGCGAGGGCGTGGTCACCGCCCTGGGCCGCATCGACGGCCAGAAGGTGGCGGCCGGCGTCCTGGACAGCCGGTTCTTCATGGGCAGCATGAGCGCCGCCCTGGGCGAAAAAGTCACCCGCCTGGTGGAGTACGCCGACAAGAATAAGCTGCCGCTGATCCTGTTTTCGGCCAGCGGCGGCGCCCGGATGCAGGAGGGGATCCTCTCCCTGATGCAGATGGCCAAGACCGCCGCCGCCATCGAGCGCTTTTCGGAGCACGGCGGGCTGTACATCTCCATCTTCACCCACCCCACCACCGGCGGCGTCACCGCCAGCTTTGCCAGCCTGGGCGACGTCATGCTGGCCGAGCCGGGCGCGCTGATCGGTTTTGCGGGGCCCCGGGTCATCGAGCAGACCATCGGCGAAAAACTGCCCGAAGGCTTCCAGACGGCAGAGTACCTGCTGGAGCACGGCTTTGTGGACGCCATCGTCCCCCGGGCCCGGCTGCGCAATACCCTGATCCGCCTGCTCAAACTGCATGGAAAAGGAGGGGACAGCCGTGGCAAATGAGCTGAAACCCGCCCAGCGGGTGGCCCTGGCCCGTCATCCGGACCGGCCGGGCACCGCGGAGTTCGTCTCCGCCCTGTTTACCGATTTCTTTGAGCAGCGGGGCGACCGCCGCTGCATGGACGACGGCGCGATCTACGGCGGCGTGGGCCTGTTCCACGGCAAGCCGGTCACCGTCATCGGCCACCGCAAGGGCCACACCCTGGAAGAGCACGTGGCCTACCACTTCGGCATGCCCTCCCCCGAGGGCTACCGCAAGGCCCAGCGCCTGATGCTGCAGGCCGAAAAGTTCCGCCGGCCCATCGTCACCTTCATCGACACGGCGGGCGCCTACCCCGGCCTGGAGGCCGAGGCCCACGGCCAGGGCGAGGCCATCGCTTCCACCCTGGCCCTGTCCTCCCGCCTGACGGTGCCGGTCGTCTCGATCGTCACCGGCGAGGGCGGCAGCGGCGGCGCCCTGGCTTTGGGGGTGGGCAACCGGGTCTTTATGCTGGAAAACGCCGTCTACTCGGTCCTTTCGCCCGAGGGCTTTGCCGCCATCCTGTGGAAGGACGCCTCCCGCTCGGCCGAGGCCTGCGACGTCATGAAACTGACCGCCGCCGACCTGCTGGAACTGAAGGTGATCGACGGCGTCATCCCCGAGCCGGAAGGCGGGGCCCAGGCCGACCCCCAGGCCGTCTACCGCAACCTGGACGAGCTGCTGGCCAAGGAGCTGGCCGCCCTGTCCAAGATGAGCGGCCAGGCCCTGGCAGCGGCACGGTACAAAAAATTCCGCATGATGGGCGCCAGCGCCCTGAGAAAGGAGCGCCTATGAGTGGCATCAAGCTCATCAGCACCGGTTCGGCCCTGCCTGCGCAGGAAGTGACCAATTTCGACCTGGAGAAAAAGGTCGATACCAGCGACGAGTGGATCGTCACCCGCACCGGCATCAAGAGCCGCCATTACTGCGGCGAGGGCGAGAGCCACCTGGGCCTGTGCCTGGCGGCGGCCCGGCAGGCGCTGGAGCGCGCGGGCATCGAGCCCGGCCAGATCGGCGTCTGCCTGGTGGCCACCCTGACCCAGGACACCATGACCCCCTCGGCCGCCTGCGTCCTGCAAAAGGAGCTGGGTCTGGCCGAGGACACCGTCTGCTTTGACCTGAACGCGGCCTGCGCCGGCTTTGTCTACGGCCTGCACACCGCCGAATGCCTGCTGGCCGCCAGCGAGCGCAAATACGGTCTGGTCATCGGGGGCGAGGTGCTGAGCCGGATCACCGACTTTACCGACCGGTCCACCTGCGTCCTGTTCGGAGACGGGGCGGGCGCGGCCATCGTCCGGTGGGGGGAGGACTACCCCTCCCTGTCCGCCGTGATGGGCAGCCGGGGCAACAGCGGCGTGCTGTACATCCCCGGCGTCAACACCGGCGACCCCAGCTACATCCACATGGACGGCAAGGAAGTGTTCCGCTTTGCGGTGGAGGTGCTGCCCCGCTGCGCCAAGGAGGTGGCGGCCAAGGCCGGCATCTCCCTGGACGAAGTGGACCGCTTCGCCTTCCACCAGGCCAACCAGCGCATCCTGGACCACGCCATCAAAAAGCTGAAGCTGGACCCCGCCAAATGCACCGGCAACATTGCCCACACCGGCAACACCTCGGCTGCCAGCGTGCCCATCCTGTTGGACCAGCTGGTCAGCTCGGGCCAGCTGCGCAGCGGCCAGAAGGTGCTGTGCGCCGGCTTTGGCGGCGGCCTGACCTGGGCCGGCGCCCTGCTGCAGCTTGCATAACGGCCTGTACGCCCGCAGGGTGTATCTGAAAAGCCCGACAGGCTGGGCCCTTCGCCCCGCGGACCGCATTTTGGAGCCGCGGGCGCAAAGGACGGCGTGGGGGCGTTTTCGGATGCACCCTGCTTTAAGAAGGAGTTTACTATGAAAATCAACGAGCTTCTGGGGACTGAATTCCCGATCATCCAGGGCGGCATGGCCAACATTGCCACCGGCGCGTTTGCCGCCGCCGTTTCCAACGCCGGCGCGCTGGGCCTGATCGGCTCGGGCGGCATGGACGCCGAGACCCTGCGCAAGGAGATTCGCACCGCCAAGGCTTCCACCGACAAGCCCTTCGGCGTCAACCTGATGCTGATGAACCCCCACATCGACGAGCTGGCCAAGGTCGTGGTGGAAGAGGGGGTCAAGGTGGTCACCACCGGCGCAGGCAACCCCGGCAAGTACGTCCCCGCCTGGAAAGAGGCCGGCATCAAGGTGTTCCCCGTGGTGGCCGCGCCCATCCTGGCCAAGCGCCTGGAGCGCTATGAGGTGGACGGCTTCATCGCCGAGGGCACCGAGAGCGGCGGCCATGTGGGCGAGATGACCACCATGGCCCTGGTGCCCCAGGTGGTGGACGCGGTCAGCGCCCCCGTCATCGCCGCCGGCGGCATCGCCGACGGCCGCCAGATGGCCGCTGCCTACGCCCTGGGCGCCTGCGGCGTCCAGGTGGGCACCTGCCTGCTGGTCAGCGAGGAGTGCCCCATCCACCCCAACTACAAGCAGGCCCTGCTCAAGGCCGGCGCCAACGACACCGTCGTCACCGGCCGCACCACCGGCGCGCCCGTCCGCGTGCTGAAAAACAAGATGGCCCGCCAGTACCTGGAGATGGAAAAGGAGAATATGCCCCTGGCCGAGCGGGAAAAGCTGACCCTGGGCTCTCTGCGCCGCGCCGTGTTCGACGGCGATTTGGACAGCGGCAGCTTCATGTCCGGCCAGGTGGCGGGCATGCTGCACGAGGTCAAGCCCCTGCGCAAGATCTTTGAGGAAATGATGGCTGGCTGTGAGGCTACGCTGAAAGGACTCGAAGCATGAAAACAGCATTTTTGTACGCGGGTCAGGGCAGCCAGCACCCCGGCATGGGCGCCGACCTGTACGAGGCATACCCTGAATTCCGGGCGGTGCTGGACAGCGCCGAGGTGGGCTTTGACCTCAAGACCGTCTCCTTCACCGACCCCGACGGGGTGCTGAACCAGACCGAGTACACCCAGCCCTGCATGGTGGCCTTTGCCGCCGGCATGACCGCCATCCTGGCAGGCAAGGGCATCCGCCCGGACTACGCCGCCGGGCTGAGCCTGGGCGAGTATTCGGCCCTGTGCGCCGCCGGCGTCTTTACCGCCAAACAGGCGGTGGAGCTGGCCGCGTTCCGGGGCAGAGCCATGGCGGCGGCCGCCGCCGGCGTGCCCTGCGGCATGACCGCCGTGCTGGGCCTGGACCGGGACAAGCTGCGCGCCGCCTGCGAGGCAGCCGCCCCGGAAGGGGTGGTGGAGATCGCCAACTACAACTGCCCCGGCCAGCTGGTCATCGGCGGGCAGAAAGCGGCGGTGGACGCCGCCGCCGCCAAGGCCAAGGAGCTGGGCGCCAAGCGCTGCCTGCCCCTGAAGGTCAGCGGGCCGTTCCACACCTCGCTGCTGGCCCCCGCCGGCGACGCCCTGCGGGAGCGCTTCAAGACCGAGACGTTCGGCGCGATGCAGTTCCCCGTCCTGTTCAACTGCCTGGGCCGGGAGATGGGGGAGGGGGACACCATCCCCGCCCTGCTGGAGCGGCAGGTCCAGTCCTCGGTCTACATGGAGGACACCATCCGCCGGATGGCCGAGCTGGGTGTGGAGCGGATCGTGGAGATCGGCCCCGGCAAGGTCCTCAGCGGCTTTGTCAAAAAGACCGTCCCCTCCATCCACACCTGCGCGGTGGAGACCTGCGCCGACATCGACGCCCTCTGCGAGGAGCTGAAAGGAGAGTAACATGGGCAGCATGAGTGGAAAGAACGCCGTCGTCACCGGCGGCTCCCGCGGCATCGGCCGGGCGATCTGCCTGGAGCTGGCGCGCCGCGGCGCAAACGTGGTATTCTCCTATGCGGGCAACACCGCCGCCGCGGACAAGACCCTGGAGGAGCTGAAGGCCCTGGGCGTGGAGGCCCGGGCCATCCAGGGCAATGTGGCCGACCCCGCCGCCGCCAAGGCCCTGATCGACACGGCCGTCAAGGAGCTGGGGGGCATCCACATCCTGGTCAACAACGCGGGCATCACCCGCGACGGCCTGGCCATGGCCATGAAAGAGGACGACTTCGACGCCGTCATCGAAACCAACCTCAAGGGCGCGTTCCTGTGCATGAAGGCGGCCATCCGCCCCATGATGAAGGCGCGCTACGGCCGCATCGTCAACATGAGCTCGGTGGTGGCCCTGCGGGGCAACCCCGGCCAGGTCAACTACTGCGCCAGCAAGGCCGGCCTGATCGGCATGACCAAGTCCCTGGCCAAGGAGATGGGCGCCCGGGGCATCACCGTCAACGCGGTGGCCCCCGGCTACATCTCCACCGATATGACCGCGGCCCTGCCCGACGCCGCCCGGCAGGCCATGCTGTCCACCATCCCGGTGGGCCGCGCCGGCAGCCCCGAGGACGTGGCCGCCGCGGTGGCGTTCCTGGCCTCGGAGGAGGCCGGGTACATCACCGGCCAGGTGCTCAGCGTGGACGGCGGCATGGGAATGTGAGGAGGAACGCATAAGATGGAAAAACGCAGAGTTGTTATCACCGGCATGGGCACCGTCAACCCTCTGGGCCACAACATCGCCGAGAGCTGGCAGGCCGTCCGTGACGGGGTGTGCGGCATCGCGCCCATCACCCAGTACGATTCGTCCGCACAGAAGGTCCACCTGGCCGCCGAGGTCAAGGACTGGGACCCCACTGCTGTCATCGACAAGAGGGAAGTGCGGCACATGGCCCGCTACAGCCAGTTTGCCATGGCTTCGGCCAAAGAGGCCGTGGCGGACAGCGGCCTGGACCTGGAGGCCGTCGATCACGAGCGCTGCGGCGTCATCGTCTCCAGCGGCATCGGCGGCATCTCCACCACCGAGAGCGAGCAGACCCGCTGCCTGCAGCGCGGCTTTGACAAGGCTTCGCCCTTCTACATCCCCTCCAGCATCGCCAACATGGCCGCCGGCCAGATCGCCATCGCCTTTGGCTTCAAGGGGATGTGCACCTGCCCGGTGACCGCCTGCGCCGGCGGCTCCAACGCGGTGGGCGACGCGTTCCGCCACATCCGGGACGGCTACGCCGAGGTGATGCTGTGCGGCGGCGCAGAGGCCTGCGTGACCCCGCTGTCCATCGGCGGCTTCACCTCCATGCGGGCCCTGCACGTCGGGGACGACCCCGCCCGCGCCTCCATCCCCTTTGACGCCGAGCGCGACGGCTTTGTGATGGGCGAGGGCGCCGGCATCCTGCTGCTGGAAGAGTACGAGCACGCCAAGGCCCGCGGCGCCAAGATCTACGCCGAGGTGGTGGGCTACGGCGCCACCTGCGACGCCTACCACATCACCGCCCCGGCCCCCGGCGGCGAGGGCGGCGCCCGCGCCATGCAGCAGGCCCTGGACGACGCCGGTGTTGACGCCGGTCAGGTGGATTACATCAACGCCCACGGCACCTCCACCCCGCTGAACGATTCCGGCGAGACCGCCGCCATCAAGACGGTGTTCGGCCAGCACGCCTACGAGCTGGCCGTCAGCTCCACCAAGTCCATGACCGGGCATATGCTGGGCGCCGCCGGCGGCGTGGAGGCCATCTTCACCGCCCTGGCCCTGAAGGACGGCTATATCCCGGCCACCATCAACTACAAGGTGCCCGACCCGGCCTGCGATCTGGACTACGTGCCCAACACCGGCCGCAGCGCCGAGCTGCGCTATGCGCTGTCCAACTCGCTGGGCTTCGGCGGCCACAACGCCTGCGTCCTGTTCAAAAAGTGGGAGGGCTGAGAGATGATGAAGTATAATTCCGACGAGATCGCCAAGATCCTGCCCCACCGCTATCCCTTTGCCCTGGTGGACCGCATCGTGGACGGGGAAGAAGGCAAGTGGGCCAAGGGCATCAAGTGCGTCACCGTCAACGAGCCCTTTTTCCAGGGGCACTTCCCCCAGTACCACGTGATGCCGGGCGTCCTCATCGTCGAGGCCATGGCCCAGGTGGGCGGGGTGGCCCTGCTGTCCATGCCGGAGAACAAGGGCAAGCTGGCCCTGTTCGGCGGCATCAAGAACGCCCGCTTCCGCCGCCAGGTGACCCCCGGCGACGTGTTGGAGATCGAGTGCACCCTGACCAAACAGAAGGGCCCCGTGGGCATCGGGGAGGCCAAGGCGACCGTGGACGGCCAGGTGGCCGCCACCGCCGAGCTGACCTTTGCCCTGGTCAACGCCCCTGAGGCATCTGCGTGTACCTGACGGGAACGGCGGCGCACCGCAGGCCCTGTGGGAGGAACACTATGCTGGAACAGATCGTAAAAACGGCGTACAAGGAGTTCACCCTCCGCTTTTACCACGAGCTGTTCGCGCGGTTCCAGGACCAGGAGACCGGGCTGACGGCGGCGGAGATCTTTGCCGCCGAAGCCATCCGGGCCCTGGGCAGCCCCACGGTCAACGAGTTTGCCGACTTTATGCACGTCTCGACCCCCAACGCAGCCTACAAGATCAACAGCCTGGTGCGGAAAGGATACGTCGAAAAGACCCGTTCGGCCCAGGACAAGCGGGAGTACCTGCTCCACGTCACCCAGAAATACGAGACCTACTGCGGCGCGGGGGACCGCGTCCAGAACGCCGTGGCCCGCATCCGGGAGCGCTTTTCCCCGGAGGAGTGCGCCAAATTCGGCGAGATGCTCTCGGTCATCAGCCAGGAGCTGCTGCCGCTGGACGGCGAACAGCCCGCCGGCACAGACCGCCCGGAGCAGGCAAAATAAAAACGCACATAAAAACGGACCAGTTTTGCAGCTGGTCCGTTTTTATACATTGGAAAGCAAGCAGCGGGGCTGACCGGTTTTTGTGCTGGTATCCATCGAAAAAATCGTTCGATGTTGTTTCATTGATTTACTTTACAAAAGATACCGCCCGTGCTACACTGTATCACGACACTGAAGCGCCCCGCCCGGCACCCGGGAGGGGCGGACAGATTTTGGAACAGAGAAAGTGTGAGGGTATCGTATGCAGGCCATACAGGCGGTGATCGAAGCGGTCTACAACTTTTTGTGGGGGGACCTTGTCCGCATCCCCCTGCCGGGAGGCAGCAGTCTGGGGCTGTCTTTGCTGGTGCTGATCCTGGTGCCGGCGGGGGTGTATTTCACGGTGCGGACGCGGTTTTTGCCCTTCCGGCTGTTCCCCGAGATGATGCGGGTCACCCTGGAAAACAACAAGCAGGGCGACGGCGAAGGCCACATCTCGGGGGTGCAGGCCCTGATCGTCTCCACCGCCTGCCGGGTGGGCATGGGCAACCTGGTGGGCGTGGTGGCGGCCATCTCGGCCGGGGGCGCGGGGGCGGTGTTCTGGATGTGGATCATCGCCCTGCTGGGCTCTTCCACCGCTTTCATCGAGGCCACCCTGGCCCAGCTGTACAAGGAGAAGGACCCCCTCTACGGCGGGTACCGGGGCGGCCCGGCCTACTACCTGCACCACCTGTTCGTCAAAGAGGGCAGCGGCCGCCGCCGCTCGGTGATGGCGTCCCTGTTCGCCCTGTCGGGGCTGATCTGCTGGTGCGGCATCAGCCAGGTGACGGCCAACTCCATCTCGTCCTCCTTTGAGAACGCCTTCCACATCCCGCCTTTGTGGTCCACCGTCGCACTGGTGGCTTTGGCGGCGGTGATCGTCCTGCGCAAGCACGCCACCGTCAAGGTGCTGGACCTGATCGTGCCGGTGATGGCGGCGTGCTACTTTTTCATCACCCTGTTCATCATCCTGCGCAACGCCGGGCAGCTGCCCGCGGTGTTCGGCCGCATCTTTGCCGAGGCCTTTGGCTTGCGGCAGGCGGTGGCCGGGGGCATCGGCGCGGTCATCATGAACGGCGCCAAGCGGGGGCTGTTTTCCAACGAGGCGGGGTCCGGCTCGGCTCCCTGCGCGGCGGCCGCCGCCGACATCGACCACCCCGCCAAGGAGGGCCTGCTGCAGGCGCTGGGGGTGTTCATCGACACTCTGGTCATCTGCAGCTGCTCGGCCATGATCATGCTGCTGACCCCCGAGAGCCTGACCGCCGGCCTGGAAGGGATGGACCTTTTGCAGGCCGCCATGCGGTACCATCTGGGCGAGTTCGGGGTGGTGTTCATCGCGGTGATCTTGTGGCTGTTCAGTTTTTCCACCTTCCTGGGCATCCTGTTTTACGCCCGGCCCAATGTGGCCTACCTGTTCGGGGACAACTGGCTGAGCCAGACCCTGTACAAGGTGCTGGCCCTGGCCATGCTGTTCGTGGGCGGGCTGGCGGCCTACCAGTTCGTCTGGGACCTGGGGGACGTGGGCGTGGGCCTGATGACCATTTTCAACATGGTGGCTTTGTTCCCCCTGGCCCCCCGGGCGCTGGACGCCCTGCGGGACTACGAGGAACACCACCTCAAACGCTGAGCGGACCGGATAAAAACAACAAACAACAAAAAACGGCTCCTTTCTCCGCACATCCGGCGGGGGAAGGGGCCGTTTTGCCGTGAAGGGGTCATTTTTTGGGCTGCGCCGCTTTCTGCGGGTTGAGATACCGCCACAGAGTGGTCCGGCTGATGCCCAGGCGCTTGGCGGCGGCGGTCTGGTTGCCGCCCACGGCGTCCAGGGTCTGGTGGATGGCCTGCAGGACGATTTCGTCCAGGGTGCCGGAGGCCGCCCCCGGCGCCGCCGGGGCGGCGGCCGGGTCGGAATGGTAGGTGCGGCGCTCCCGGGCCAGCACCTCGGCCACCACGCTGCCCCGGATGTAGGCCGAGTCGGTCAGGGTGACCAGCTCCTGCAGCACCTGCTTGAACTGGGTGTAGTTGTTGGGCCACTCGTATTGCAGCAGCTGCTCCGAGGCCCGGGGGTCAAAGCCGATGATCTGCTTGCCCAGCTCGGCGTTCAGGCTGCTGAGGTAGAGGCTGGCCAGGCTGGGCAGCTCGTCCCGGCGGCTGCGCAGGGTGGGCAGCTGCAGCGTCAGGCAGCCCAGCTGGCTGCGCAGCACCTGCACCGGCTCGGGCAGGGGCCGGCCATCGATGCAGGCCGCCGAGAACAGCAGCCGCACCCGGCGGGGCAGGTTGGTCTCGGTGGCCACGGCCAGCAGCTCCTGCTGGTACTGGTGGGCCAGCAGCTCCAAATGCTGGAAATAGACGGTGCAGCTGCCCTCGTTCAGGGGCGAGGCGTAGTGGTTGAACAGGTACTCCCAGTTTTTGTCGGTCATCAGGCTGCAGTCCACCACCGCAAGGGGGCTGTTGACCCGGGGGCTGCGCAGGTACAGGGCGCGGGCGATCTGCTCCTTGCCGGTGCCCACCTCCCCCAGGATCATCACCGGCTGGCGGGTGGGCGCAATGGCGTTGACCTGTTCTTCCAGCATCCCCATGGCCCCGCTGATGCTGTAAAAGCTGTGCATGAACTGCTGCATGGCCTCCGCCTCGTCAAAAAAGCGCAGCCCGTTTTTGGACGAGCGCAGGGGGATCTGAGACAGCTGGCAGTGGAAGGTGTAATACGAGTCCCACCCGGCCCGCAGCCGGTGGGCGGTCACCCGGGTGAACTCGCCCCCCTCGCTGTGGAAAAACCGCAGCGGCGACGCCGGGGGGATGTCGGGGATCCTGGAGCGCAGCAGCTCCAGCAGTTTGGCGCCCGGCTTTTCTTTGGCGGCATAGGCCAGCTGGCCGTCCTTGTCCAGGACGATGGTGTTGCCGCTGCGGGTGCGGGCCACCCCCTCCAGCAGCTGGTTCTGCCGGCGCATCTGGCGGAAGCGGTCGCTGATCTGGACCGCCTGGGCAAAAGCGTCGTGGAGGCTTTCGACCCCGGAGGTGATGAGGAAGGCGTCGAAGCCTTTCTGCCGGGCCAGGGTGTGGGTGACCATGTCGCTGACCACCATCTTGTAGCCCCCTTCCCGCAGCCGGTCCAGGGCGCGGTTGGTCTCGTCCATGCTGTGGATGGTGATGATGTCCATATCCAGCCGCAGCAGGTCGCACAGGGTGTGGGCCGGCTCGGTGATGCTGGGGAACCCCACGATGGCGTACAGGTTGGAATAATTCTCGGCCATTTTGATGGCCCGCAATACGTCGTAGACCGACAGCTGGATGGACACCACCGGCAGGTCGGTCACCTCCCGGATGCGGTCGGCGGTGCCCCCGCGGGAGATGATGACGTCGTAGTTTTCCAGCTGGGCCGAGCGGACGATGGCTGCGCCGGCCTCCAGGTCGCCGGTGTAGGCGTCCAGCTGGATGTTCGGAAATTCTTCCGCGACCCGCTCCATGGCGGTCTGCATCCCGTCGTAAGGGGCGATGCCCAGGATATGTGTGACCCGACCTTCCATTTGTGAAACTCCCTTCTCGGTACAAAAACCTCTCTATGATGCTATTGTAGCATTTTGGGACGAAAAGGGAAGGGCTTCCGGGCGGAAAATGTTTCAAAATAGCACAAATCGCGGGGCTTTGCTGCGGAAAAATCCGGCGTGCATTTCAAAATGTTACGTTTTTCATCTGCGGGCCGTTGCTCCCGGGGCGCAAACGTGGTAAGCTAAAGGCACAAAAGGGGAGGCCGGCAGGGCCGCCCCCCAAACCAGGAGGTGGATCCATGATCACGTTACTGATCGTTGCGGATGATTTCACCGGCGCGCTGGACACGGGCGTCCAGCTGGCGGGCTGCGGCGCGCCCACCCGCGTGGTGACCGACCCGGAGTTTTCCCCTGCCAATGCGGCGGGGGCCGAGGTGCTCGTGATCGACGCCGAGACCCGGCACCTGCCCCCCAGCCAGGCGGGGGCCATTGTGGAAGGCATCGTCCGCCGCGCGGTGGAACAGAAGGTCCCTTACATCTATAAAAAGACCGACTCGGCCCTGCGGGGCAACGTGGGGGCCGAGCTGGGGGCGCTGCTTGCCGCCAGCGGGGAAAAGGCGCTGCCTTTCCTGCCGGCGTATCCCCAGATCGACCGCTGCACCCGGGGCGGCGTCCATTACATCGAGGGCCGCCCGGTGGCCGAGAGCGTTTTTGGCATCGACCCCTTCGAGCCGGTGCGGCACTCCGACATCGCCGGCCTGATCGGGGCCCAGAGCGACGTCCCGGTCCACAGCCTGCCGGCGGACGCCCCCGCCCCCGGGGGGCAGGGCATCTACGTCTACGACGCATCCTCCCTGGCGGACCTGGAACGGGCCGGCCAGACCCTGGCTGCGGCGGGGCGGCTGCACATCTCGGCGGGGTGCGCCGGGTTCGGGGCGGTGCTGCCCCGGCTGCTGGGCCTCGGCCGGGCACAGCAGCCCCCCAAACCCCGGCTGGACCCCCGGCTGCTGGTGGTCTGCGGCAGCGTCAACCCCATCACGGTGGCCCAGCTGGACGCCGCCGAAGAGGCCGGCTTTGCCCGGCTGCGGCTGACGCCCCGCCAGAAGCTGGAACCCGGCTACTGGAACACCCCGGAGGGCGAAGCGGACCGCGCCCGCATCGAGGCGCTGCTGCAGGCAAACCCCCGCGTCCTCCTGGACAGCAACGACGCCGGGGGCAACGGCCCCACCGCGGACTACGCCGCGGGCCTGGGCTGCGGGCTGGAGGAGATGCGGGTACGGATCGCCTCCAGCATCGGGGACCTGGTGGCTGGCCTGCTCCACAGCCCGGCGGTGGGCACCCTCCTGATGACCGGCGGGGACACCCTGCTGCAGGTGATGCGCTGCGCCGGCGTCCGGGAGCTGGAGCCCCTCTGCGAGCTGGAAAAAGGGGTCGTCCTGGCCCGGTGCACCTACCGCGGCTGCACCCGGCACGTCATCACCAAATCGGGCGGGTTCGGGCAGGCTGCCCTGCTGACCGATCTCGCCGCCCGCCTGGAGGCCCAGGCGGAGGAAAACAGGAACCGCAGCGAACGCTGACACCATACTGACAGAGAAAGGACGATGGAAATGACTTATCCCAAACTGCCTGGCCTGACCTGGGACATCTGCTTTGTGGTGGCCGTGATCGGCATGATCCTGCAGAGCAACATCGGCGACGCCGGCTACGCCATCACCGGCCTGGCGGTGGTCGCCCTGCTGATCTTCGGCATCATGGATTTCAACGAGATCCGCAACGCCATCAGCGCCCCCATCATCCTGATGTCTGCCGGCGTCATCGGCATCGCCGACGCTTTGGGCAGCACCGGTCTGACCAACCTGGTGGGCGAGACGGTCGCCGGCATGCTGGGCGACAACGTCAACCCCTTCGTCCTGATCTTCGTGTTCTGCATCCTGACCAGCGTCCTGGCCACCCTGACCGGTTCCACCATCGGCACGGTCTACGTCTTTGCCCCCATGGCCATCGCCACCTGCATGAACCTGGGCCTTGACCCCACTGCGGCGGCCGCCGCCATCGTCATCTCGGGCTGGTGCGGACACTTCCTGCCCATCGACGGCATGCCCGCCATGATCATGGGCGCCGGCAACTACAAGATCGGCGAGTTCTGGAAGTTTACCATCCCGCAGTACTTCATCCGCCTGCTGGCCCTGACTGCCGGCGCGGTCCTGATCTTCCCCATGCGGTGACGAGCCGCCTGCGGGAACCGAAAAAGGAGAAACGTTATGGCCTGCAAATTTGAACTGGAACACATCGGCATCAACACCCCGAACGCAGAGGAGGCCGCGCGGCTGGCCCAGCTGCTGAGCATGATGTTCAACCTGGAGCCCCGCCACGGCCAGAAGTCCGAGTTCGGCGGCGCCCTACTTTGAGTGCATGAAGGCGCCTTTCCTGGGCAGCAGCGGCCACATCGCCATGCGGACCCCCGACCTGACCGCCGCCGTGGCCGAGCTGAAGGAGAAGGGCTTCTCCTTCAACATGGACACCGCCGCCTACTTCGACGACGGCCGGCTGAAGAACGTCTACCTCGACGGGGAATACGGCGGCTTCGCCATCCACATCATGGAAAAATGAGCGTCCTCTCCCGGCGCAGGGCCTTGCAGCCCTGGGCCAGCAACGAAAAATCCCCCTCAGATCCCTATCCCTGAAGCAAAAGCCGGAGGCAGATGCCGCCGGCTTTTGCCGTTGTGCCGCGGCTGCGCCCGGATCGCCCAGGGCGCCATGGGCAGACAGGGAGTATAAATCGCACAGCAAAAGGCCCCCGCCTTGCCAGTTGGACTCTGGCAGGGCGGGGGCTTTTCTCGTTTACCCCTCGTCGGGGAGGGGGAGCGCCAAGACGAACAGGAGGCAGGCCCTGTCAATGGCAGGCGCCGGGGTTCGTTTAACGCTTGTCTGGTGGAGGCGATGGGAGTCGAACCCATGTCCGAAAAGAGTTCAGCGTGAGTATCTCCGGGTGCAGGCGATCAACAGCATTCCCTCCGCGTCACGCCGGTCGCCAGGCTAACGCTTCAGTAGCTTCATGAGGTCATGACGGTCCGCAAAGCTTAGGTCCGTTCACGTGCTGTGTCTAAAGGACGCCCCGGCCCCACACGACACAAATGTGGGCGGAACGAGGCAGCACTCAGGCTGCCTGGAGCTGATAACGATTGTTGTCAGTTATTGTTTTGGAGGCTTTTAAAGCAGGGCCCCCGCTGCTACCCGCTGCCCAGGCCTCGCTCCCCCCGTCGAAACCTTTACGCCCCCATGATACGCGCCCAAAGGCGCGGGGAAGGTGACTGCGAAAGGGGCATGCTGCCCGGTCCGGACGGGACCGGGACCGCCGCGCCGCCCGGGTGCCTTTTGGGGGCATGGGGCGGCGGCCGGAAGTCCCGGTGCGCCGGTCAGTAATAATGTCCGTTGGATTTCAGGGCCCGGTCGATGGAACGCTTGGCGTCCCGTTTGGCCGCGTCGGCCCGCTTGTCATAGAGCTTTTTGCCCTTGCACAGGCCCAGCTCCATCTTGACCCGCCCGTGCTTGAAGTACAGGGACAGAGGCACCAGGGTGTAGCCCTGCAGCTTGCACTGCTGGCCCAGGCGGCGGATCTCGCTTTTGTGGGCCAGGAGCCGCCGCTCCCGGGTGGGGTCGGCGTTGAAGATGTTGCCGTGGTCGTAGGGGGTGATGTGCATCCCTTTGACGATCAGCTCGCCCCCGTCGATGTCCACCCAGCTGTCCTTCAGGTTGACCCCGCCGGCCCGCAGGCTCTTGACCTCGGTGCCCTTGAGCTCGATGCCGGTCTCCAGCGCTTCTATCACGAAATATTCGTGGCGCGCTTCGCGGTTGGTGGCGATGGTCTTGGTCGCCGGTTTTTCCTTGGCAGGCATGGAAACGCGCCTCCTTTCGGTGGGGTAAGGGTCGGTCCGCTCCCCGCAGCTGCGTCCGGCCGGGCGCAGGGGAGAGTGTAGATATTGTACCACAATTTTCCGAAAGCGCAAGGGATATTTGATGAAGAAACTGTAAAATCCCGCTCCATCGCGCCTTTACAGCTCGTGGCGGCCCTCCAGCGCGCGGAAGATGGTCTGCCGGTCGGCCTGCTCCAGCTTGGAGCCCACCGGCACGCCGGAGGCCAGGCGGGTGGTGCGCACCCCCAGGGGCTTGATGGTCCGGGCCAGGTAGATGGAGGTGGCGTCCCCTTCCACGCTGGGGGGCAGCCCCATGATGACCTCCTTGACCTCGTCGTCGGCCAGGCGGCCCAGCAGCTCGCGGATGGTCAGGTTTTCGGGCCCGACCCCCTTCACCGGGCTGATCAGCCCGTACAGCACGTGGTAGAGCCCGCGGTACTCCCGCGTCCGCTCGATGGCCTGGACGTCCCGGGCGGTCTCCACCACGCAGATGGTGGAGTGGTCCCGCTTGGGGTCGGCGCAGATGGGGCACAGATCGCCCTCGGTGTAGTTCTGGCACTGGCGGCAGCGGTTCAGCTTGGTGTGCACCCCGCGGATGGCCTGGACCAGCTTTTCGGTCTGGTCGGCCGACAGGTTCATCAGCTGGTAGGCCAGCCGGGTGGCGCTTTTGTCGCCGATGCCGGGCAGCCGCTTCAGCTCGTCGATCAGCACCTCCAGCGGGGCGGCGGCGTTGCTCATGGGCGCGCCTCCCTTTTACAGGCCCAGGCCGGGGATGTTCAGCCCGCCGGTCAGCTGGCCCATCGCGGCAGAGGCGGCTTCGTCCACCGTCTGCACGGCGGCGTTGACCGCCGCGGCCACCAGGTCCTGCAGCATTTCGATGTCATCGGGGTCCACGGCCTCGGGCTTGATGGTCACGGCCAGCACCTCGTGCTTGCCGTTCATCCGCACGGTGACCATCTCGCCGGGGGCGCTGGCCGTATACTCGGTCTGCTCCAGCTCGGCCTGCTTGGCCTGCATGTCGCTCTGCATCTTCTGGGCCTGACGCATCAGGCTGTTCATATCGGGGCGGCCGTAGCCGCCGGGCATTCTTGCTTTCATGGCAACTGTTCCTCCATTGGAAAGTATGGGCACCGCCGTGCCGGTTTATGAATGGCGCCGCCGGGGGCCGTCCTCGATGGTGACGTCGAGGCCCAGAGCCTCCAGCTTGTGCAGGGAATCCTCTGCGCTGGCTTTGGGGCGGCCGGCGGACGTTTCAGGCTCGTAGGGGCCGATGGGCACCGCGATGCCCGACACATCGGCGATCAGCTTTTTGATCAGGCGCTGGCTGCCCTTGTTCACCCGGATGAAATCCCGGAAGGTCTTGCCCCCGTCGATCAGCACCCGCACCCCGTCGAAGTAGGCCTTCGATTTTTTCAGGTAGCCGTACAGCATGGGGTCGGTGTCCCGGATGCGGTCCACCACCTCGGGCCACTGGGGGTAGGGGTTGATGTCCCGGCCCGCCACCCGGCGGGGGAGGGCGGCCGCGTTATTGGGACAATTTGCGCAGTGCGTCGGGCTGCAGCAGCTTGAAGCTGCTGCGGTAGGTATCCAGCAGGCCCTCCCGCTGCATCCGGCTCAGCTCGCGGCTCAGGGCGCTGCGGTCGCAGTTCAGATAGTCGGCCAGCTGCGCCCGGGTGAAGGGGATGCGGAAGGTCAGCTGCCCGGCCCGCTCGGCCTCGGCCAGCAGATAGGCCGAGACCTTGGCCCGCAGGCTGTGCAGCAAAAGCAAGTCCACCCGCCGCGCCAGCAGGAAATATTTGTCGCTGATGGTCCGCACCAGGTTTTGCAGCACCAGCTGCCCGGCGGCGCTGCCGTCGGGGCGGAGCAGCCGGTCGTAGGGGATCAGCAGCACCTCGCAGGCGGTGTGGGCGGTCACGGTGACCGGGCTGGTCAGGCTGGAGCCGCCCAGCACGTCCCCAAACACCCCGCCCGGCCCCATCCGGGTGATGGGCAGGCGGCTGCCGTCGGGGGCCAGCCGCGCCGCCTCGATGGACCCGGCCAGGATGACCCCCACGCTGTGGCTGGGCTGGCCGGCCCGGACCAGCACCGCCCCCCGGATATAGCTGCGCCGCACCGCCCCCAGCCGGTCCAGAAGCCGGACCAGGGTCTCGGCGCTCAGCCCCCGGAAAAGGGGCGTGGATTGTAAAATGGCAAAGTCGTCCATAAGGCGGTTCCTGTCCTGCAGCGAACAAGGGCTTTGTTGCCCCTGCAACGGTAATTTCCCTCCCATTATAGTAGAATGGGAGCTGCAAAGCAAATGGTTTTGTGGCATTTTGAAAAAATTTTACAAAGAAGGGGATTTCCAATCATGAAAAAACTTGCTTCCCTGCTGCTGTCCGCCGCCCTGCTGCTGAGCCTGGCGGCCTGCGGCGGGCCTGTCGCCAGCGGGCCGACTGCCTCGACGCCGGATTCGTCCGAAGCGGCTTCTTCCGGTGCGGCCTCGTCCGAAGCGGAGGAGAACACCCTCTCCACCGCCGGCCCGGTGCGGATCGCGGGCCTGAAGGGCCCCACCACCATGGGCCTGGTCAACCTGCTGCCCATGCAGGAGGACGGCTCCGCCAACCTCCGCTACGACCTGCAGCTCTACGGCGCGGCGGACGAGATCGTCCCCCTGCTGACCAAGGGCGAGCTGGATATGGCGGCCATCCCCGCCAACCTGGCCGCCACCCTTTACCAAAAGACCGAGGGGGCCATCCAGGTGATGGCGGTCAACACCCTGGGCGTGCTGTATGTGGTGGAAAAGGGCGACACCGTCCAGTCGGTGGCCGACCTGGCGGGCCGGACCATTCTGTCCACCGGCAAGGGCACCACCCCGGAATATGTGCTGCGGTACATCCTGACCCAGAACGGCATCGACCCGGACCAGGATGTGACCATCGAATTCTACAGTGAGGCCGCCGAGGTCACCGCCCAGATGGCTGTGGCGGAGGACGCCATCGCGGTGCTGCCCCAGCCCTATGTTACCAGCGCCTCGATGCAGGATGACACCCTGCGGGTGGCCCTGGACCTGACCGCCGAGTGGGAGAAGGTCTGCGACACCCAGCTCATCACCGGGGTGACGGTGGTCCGCACCGCCTACGCCGAGGAGCATCCCGACGTGGTGGCCGCCTTCCTGGAGGACTACGCCGCCAGCGCAGAGGCCGCCAGCGCCGACCTGGACGGCACCGCCGCCCTCTGCGAGGAGCAGGGCGTGGTGGCCAAAGCCGCCATTGCCAAGGCCGCCCTGCCCGCGTGCAACATCGTCTGCATCACCGGCGAGGAGATGAAGGCCGACGTGGCGGGCTACGCCCAGGTGCTGTACGACGCCGACCCCGCCGCCGTGGGCGGCGCGATGCCGGACGACGGGTTCTACTGGATGTGACCCCCGGAAAAGACCGGAAACATACGCGGGACGCCTCTTGCGGGGCGTCCCGTTTTCGTTTATACTGCCTTTAGGGAACGATCGAAAGAAGGAGGCGATGGCTTGAAACCATCCAAAAAGTCCATCCCCGCCCGGCTGGCCGCGGCAGCCTTCTGGCTGGCGCTGTGGCAGTGGGCGGCCATGGCCGTGGGGCAGGAGGTGTTCCTGGTGTCCCCCCTGCGGGCGCTGGACACCCTGGTCCGACTGCTGCCCACGGCGGATTTCTGGGGGCGGGTCGCCTTTTCCAGCGGACGGATCCTGGGGGGATTTGCGCTGGGATGCGGGTGCAGCGTGGCCCTGGCGGCGGCGGCGCGGCTGTCCCGCACGGTGGAGCTGCTGCTGGACCCCGTCATGCAGCTGGTGAAGGCCACCCCGGTGGCCAGCTTTGTGATCCTGGCGCTGGTCTGGGTGCGGGGGCGGGAACTGAGCATCCTCATCAGCTTTTTGATGGCCCTGCCGGTCCTGTACAGCGCGGTGCGCACCGGCATCGCCTCGGCGGACGTCCGGCTGCTGGAGATGGCGCGGGTGTTCCGCATCCCGGCGGGGCGCCGGCTGCGGGCCATCTGGCTGCCGGCGGTCCTGCCCGCCTTCCGGGAGGGCTGCCGCACCGCGCTGGGCCTGTGCTGGAAAAGCGGGGTGGCCGCCGAAGTGATCGGCCTGCCCGACGGCAGCATCGGCGACGCCCTCTACCGGGCCAAGATCACCCTCTCCACCGGGGAGCTGTTTGCCTGGACCTTTGTCATCATCTGCCTGTCGGCCGCCTTTGAGCGGGTCTTTCTGGCCCTGCTGGACGGGGCGGTGCGGCGGGTCTGCGGCGCGGCGGCGCCGGAACAGGAGGCGGAGGCATGACCCTGCAGATCGAAGGTTTGACCAAGCGTTTTGGGGCGCACACCCTGTTCCGGGGGCTGGAGCTGCGGGTGGAGGGCCCGGCGGTGCTCTGGGCCCCCAGCGGCTGGGGCAAGACCACCCTGCTGCGCATCCTGATGGGGCTGGAGCGTCCCGACGCCGGCTCGGTGACCGGGGTGGGGCGGGTGGCCGCCGTCTTTCAGGAGGACAGGCTCTGCCCTCAGCTTTCGGCCGTGGAAAACGTCCTGCTGGTCCTGCCCGACGGCAAGGCCCGGCGCGGGGCGGTGGAGGCCGATTTCGCCCTGCTGGGGATGACGGGGGAGGCGCTCACCCTGCCGGCGGCCCGGCTTTCGGGCGGGCAGAAGCGCCGTGCCGCCCTGCTGCGGGCGGTGTGGGCCAAAGCGGACACCCGCCTGTTCGACGAGCCCTTCACCGGGCTGGACCCGGCGGCCATGGAACAGGCGGCGGCCCTGCTGCGGGCGCGGTGCGCCGGGGCGCCCGCCCTGCTGGCCACCCACGACCGCGCCGCCATCGAGGCCCTGGGCTGGCCGGTGATCCGCCTGGACGGGACCTGAGGCGTCAGATCAGCTCTTCCAAAATAGCGTTCTGGACGATCATCCCCAGCGGGGTGAGGGTCAGGCGCTGGGGGGTCAGGGTCAGGTAGCCCGCCTGCTGGCAGTGGGCCAGGAAGGCACGCTGCCGGGGGGTGAAGTCCGGCCCGCCCCGGCGGCGGTATTCCGCCAGGTCCAGCCCGCTGGCCAGCCGCAGCTGGAGGATGAGGTAATCCTCGGCGCCGCAGCCCCCGTCGGGCACCGGACGGGCCGTCCCGGTCACGAAAGCGGTGGTGTCGGCGGGGTAATAAAACCGCTTGCCCCCCAGGCAGCTGTGGGCGGCAGGGCCCAGACCCAGATAGTCCCCGCAGTCCCAGTAGATGCGGTTGTGCCGCCCCTCCCGGCCGGGCCGGGCGAAGCTGGAGATCTCGTATTGCCGGTAGCCGGCGGCGGCCAGCCGTTCCACCGCGTAGAGGTAGAACCCGGCGGCCTGGTCGGCGTCGGGCAGGCCCGCGGGCGGCTGCCGGCCAAAGGCCGACCCCGGCTCGATCTTGAGCAGGTAGGCCGAGATATGGGCGGCCCCGCCCTCCTGGATGAGGGCGAGGGTCTCGTCGAACTCCTCCCGGCTGTAGCGGGGCAGGGCCAGCATGATGTCCCCGCTGACGTTGTCAAAGCCGGCCTGCCGGGCCATCTCGAAGGCGGCGGCCGCCTGGCGGGCGGTGTGGGGCCGCCCGAGGGCGCGCAGCTGGCTGTCCCGGGCCGACTGCACCCCGATGGACAGGCGGTTGACCCCGGCGGCCCGGTAGCCCTGCAGCCGCTCCAGGGTGACGGTCTCGGGGTTGGCCTCCAGGGTCACCTCGGCCCCGGGGCGGGGCGCGGCGGCCGAGATCAGCCGGGCGGCCTGGGCCGGCGTCAGCAGGCTGGGGGTGCCCCCGCCCAGATAGACGGTGTCGGGCGGCCCCGGCAGAGCGGCGGCAAAGCCGGCCAGGGCCCGCAGCAGGGCGTCCACATAGGCGTCCGGCACGGCGCGGGCGGCCCCGGTGGCGTAAAAATCGCAGTACCGGCACCGGGAAAAGCAGTAGGGGATATGAAAATATACACCAAACGACAAAACAGTCACAGCCTTTTCATGAATCGTTCATTTCTCTATAGTATACTGTAAGCATCAGAGCGGGGCAAGAGGTCTGGTCCCCGCCTGCAGAAAAAGGAGTGTCATTATGAACTACTACAACAACGATTACGACCGCGGCTACACCGAAGCAACGATGTCCGCAGCCGATTATATGGCACGGACCTACCGCTGGATGGCCTGCGGCCTTGCCGTGACGTTCGGGGTGGCCCTACTGACGGCGATGACGCCGCTGTTCTTCCTGGTCAACTCCCTGTACCTGCTGCTGACCATCGGGGAGCTGGGTCTGGTGTTCTTCCTGAGCGCCCGCATCCAGCAGATGTCGGTGGGCGCAGCCCGGGGCGCGTTCCTGGCCTACTCGGTCCTGAACGGCATGGTGCTGAGCTATTACTTCATGCTGTTCTCGGTGGGCACGCTGATCATGGCGTTCCTGAGCACGGCGGTCTATTTCGGGCTGATGGCCTTCTACGGCCACACCACCAACCGCGACCTGACCAGCTGGGGCCCCAAGCTGATGATGGGCCTGATCGCCATGATCTTCACCGGTCTGGTGGGCGCCCTGTTCGACTTTGGGATCGGCTCGGTGCTGCTTTACAACGGCATCGGCCTGGTGGTCTTTATGCTGCTGACCGCCTATGATACCCAGAAGCTGCACCAGCTGTACGCCTACTACTCGATGGACAGCGCCCTGGCCGAGAAGGCCAGCGTCTACGGCGCTCTGACCCTGTATCTGGACTTCATCAACATCTTCCTGCTGGTGCTGCGCCTGCTGGGCATGGGCGGCCGGAACCGGGATTAAAACCTGTCCGCCCTTCCGCGGAACCCCCGCGGGAAAAATCAAATCAACCAACCAAAAGCGCCTGTCACGTGTTCCCCACGCGGCAGGCGCTTTCTTGTGCTCAGCGGTCCAGACGGTATTTTTGGATGCGCTTTTCGGCCAGCTCATAGACCTCCTCGTCGGCACGGACGCCAACGACGATGACCAGCATGGACGTTTCGGTGCACTGGAGTTTGTAGACGGCCCGCAGCCCGGCGGTGCGCAGCTTGATCTTACAGCAGCCCGCCAGGCTGCCGCTCAATGGCTTGCCGTAGCCGCCCTCCGCGGCGGGCAGCGGGTTCTGACTGACCTTTTTGAGCGCTTTCTGGATCAAGCTCCATTGGCTTTTGTCCAGGGATTTGATGTCTTTCTTTGCTTCCGGCAGGAAATCAACCGTCCAGTTCATTCAACCTCCACGTCCTCCCAGCCGTCTAAATCGTCCTCGGTGAGGCCCAGTTCCTGCATCATCTCATCCCAGGAAACCAGCGTTTTGGGGTCGTAGTGGGCCAGCCGTTCGGCGGCGATGGCTTCCAGCTTGGCGTCGTTCACCGCGTCCATCAGCCGGACGTATTCCTCCGGCGAGAGAAGGACGCACTCGGCGACGTTGTTCTTCATGACCACCTTTGCGCCACTCTTGCGGACATCTTCAAAAATTTTGCCCGCCTGCCCCCGGTTGAACAGCGAAATGGGGACGGTGTTCTTGATTGCACTGATCACAGATGCCATACAAATCGCTCCCTTCTACCTATAGTATAGCATAGGACAGAGAAAAGAACAACAGATTTGTCGATGAATTTACTGTCAAACGGGAACGACATGTAGAAAAGCGCCTGTCACGTGTTCCCCACGCGGCAGGCGCTTTTTCATTGCAACCAAAACAGCCCCCCGTCCGCAGACAGGGGGCTGTGCTTTTTCAGATTGCCGCCGGCGCGGGCCGGGGCGGGGGAGCGTTACAGGTTGAAGTAGCGCTTGGCGTTGTCGAAGCAGATGCCGCGGACGATCTTCTCCAGGGCCTTCTCGTCGTTGGGATACTCGCCGTCCTCGACCCACTGGCCGATGATGTTGCACATGATGCGGCGGAAGTAGTCGTGGCGGGTGTAGCTCAGGAAGCTGCGGCTGTCGGTCAGCATGCCGATGAAGTTGCCCAGCAGGCCAAGGTTGGCCAGGGACTTCATCTGGTTCTCCATGCCGATCTTCTGGTCGCAGAACCACCAGGCGCTGCCGGCCTGGATCTTGCCGGGCACCTCGTCGGACTGGAAGCAGCCGCAGATGGTGCCGATCTGCTCGTTGTCGATGGGGTTCAGGCTGTAGATGATGGTCTTGGGGCACTCGTCGGTGTCGTTCAGAGCGCTGAGCAGGGCCGCGATGGCGCCGCCGCAGGTGTTCTGGGCGATCATGTCAAAGCCGGTGTCGGGGCCCAGCAGGGCGTTCATCTTGCGGTTGACGCCGCGCAGGCAGGAGTAGTGCAGCTGCATGGCCACGCCGTGCTTGTGGTACAGCTTGCCCAGGTGAATCAGGATGGTGGTCTGGTACTTCTCGGCCTCCTCGGTGGTGACGGCTTCGCCGGCCATGGCCTTCTTGTAGATGGCGTCCACTTCCTCGATGGAAGCCTCACGGTAGGGCACGTAGTCCAGGCCGTGGTCCGCAGCGCGGCAGCCCATCTTGACAAAGAACTCCAGCCGCTCGGTCAGGGCGTCCATCACGCAGTGGATGCAGGCCAGCTTCTCCTTGCCCACGCTCGCGGCCAGCTTGCCCATGTACTCCACAAAGCCGGGCTTGTTGATGTTGATGGCCTTGTCGGGGCGGAAGGAGGGAGCGACGGTGAACTTGATGGTGGGGTCGTTCTTGATCTTCTCGTGCCACTCCAGGCTGTCGATGGGGTCGTCGGTGGTGCCGATGAAAGCGACGTTGGACTGCTCGATCAGGCCGCGGACGGTCAGCTTGGGATCGTTCTGCAGCTTTTCGTTGCAGAAGTTCCAGATCTCCTCGGCGGTGTCGCCGTTCAGGATGCCGTCGTAGCCAAAGTAGGTGTGCAGCTCCAGGTTGGTCCAGTGGTACATGGGGTTGCCGATGGCCATGGGCAGGGCCTCGGCAAATTTCTGGAAGCGCTCGCGGTCAGGCTTGGTGCCGGTGATGTACTCCTCGGGCACGCCGTTGGAGCGCATGACGCGCCACTTGTAGTGGTCGCCTGCCAGGCTGCCGTCGGGCTGGCGGCCGCCCAGCCAGACCTGGGCAATATTCTCAAACTTGCGGTTCTCATAGATCTCGCGGGGGGAGATGTGGCAGTGGTAGTCGCAGATGGGCATGCCGGCGGCATATGTATGATACAGGTGCTGGGCGGTAGGCGTCTGAAGCATGAAGTCCTTATCCATAAATGCTTTCATGGTGGTGATACTCCCTTTCCTTGCTTTGATAGAACTTGACAGTCCGGCCTTTGGGCAGACTTTCACTTATCCATAGTATACTCTAAAAGTGGGTTTGTATACAACTGAAAAATTGCCGAATTTTTATAGAATTCCTTGTTGAAACCGCCGGAATTTGTGAAGGGAGCCTCTTTTTGACAGAAATTCCAAAAGAAACACTTGACTTCTTTGTATACAACATTCTAAAATAGGGGAAGGAACCCGGCGGGCCACAGCCTCTGCCGGTGCTGGCTAGAGAACGTGTAAAGGAGATTCATGAGATGGAAACTTTGAATTATAAGGTACTCGCGCAGACCGGTTATGACGGGTACATCCTGAAGGACGCCCCCATCAAGGTGATGCAGTTCGGCGAGGGCAACTTCCTGCGGGCCTTCGTGGACTATTTCTTTGACATTGCCAACGAGAAGGCCGGCTGGAACGGTAAGGTCAGCCTGGTGCAGCCCATCGGCAACTTCCCCCAGATGGCCGACTGGATCAACGCCCAGGAGGGCCTGTACACCCTCTACCTGCGCGGCAGCGAAAAGGGCCAGAAGGTGGACGACAAGCGGGTGATCTCCTGCGTGGCCAACTGCGTGTGCCCCTACAGCGAGGGCAAGTGGGCCGAGGTGCTGGCCCTGGCCGCCAGCCCCGACCTGGAGATCATCGCCTCCAACACCACCGAGGCCGGCATCGCCTACACCAAGGGCGACAGCGCCTTTGACCAGGTGCCCCCCAACAGCTTCCCCGCCAAGCTGACCCGCGTGCTCTACGAGCGGTACAAGGCATTCGGCGGCGACGCCGGCAAGGGCCTTGTCATCCTCTCCTGCGAGCTGATCGACAACAACGGCAAAGAGCTGCAGAAGTGCTGCAACAACTACGCCGCCGACTGGGGCCTGGAGCAGGCTTTTATCGACTGGATGAACAACGCCAACACCTTCTGCTCCACCCTGGTGGACCGCATCGTCCCCGGCCGCATCCGCGACCCCCAGGAGATGGCCGCCATCGAGGAGGCCAACGGCTACCACGACCAGGTGCTGGACGTGGGCGAAGTGTTCGGCGTCTGGGTCATCGAGGGCCCGGCCTGGCTGGAGGACAAGCTCCCGTTCAAGAAGGCCGGCGTCAACGTCATGGTGGTGCCCGACGTCACCCCCTATAAGAAGCGCAAGGTCCGCATCCTGAACGGCGCCCACACCGGCTTTGTCCTGGGCGCCTACCTGGCGGGCTACGACATCGTCCGCGACTGCATGCACAACGACACCATCCGCGAGTTCATGAACAAGATGCTGTACGAGGAGGTCATCCCCACCCTGCCTCTGGACAAGGACGACCTGATGCAGTTTGCCGCCGCCGTGCAGGACCGCTTCAACAACCCCTTCATCAACCACGAGCTGATGAGCATCTCCCTGAACTCCACCTCCAAGTGGAAGGCCCGCAACATGCCCAGCTTCCTGGAGTACATCAAGGAGAAGGGCGAGCTACCCAAGTGCCTGACCATGAGCCTGGCCGCCTACATCGCCTTCTATTCCAGCGACATCCAGGAGCGCACCGCGGACGGCCTGATCTGCAAGCGCCCCAAGGGCAACACCTACAAGATCCAGGACGACGCCTGGGCCCTGGACTTCTACTACGCCCACAAGGACGACAGCGCCGCCGGCCTGGTCCACGCGGTGCTGACCAACACCCAGATGTGGGATCAGGACCTGACCGCCATCCCCGGCGTGGAAGCCGCCGTCCTGGCCGATCTGGAGCTGATCCGCACCCAGGGCGCCGAGGCCGCCTACAAGAGCTGCCTCTGATCCAAACCGACCTCTGCCGGCGGGGGACCGCCCCTGCCGGCTTTTTTGTTGAGACAAGGAGAACTTGCTATGTCGCAGGCCATTCATATCAGCCCCATCGACAACGTGGTGGTCGCGCTGCACCCCATCGCCAAGGGCCAGCTCGTGGAGACCGACGGCCTGTCGGTGACCGCCCTGGAGGACATCCCCCAGGGCCACAAGATGGCGGTCAAGCCCATCCGGGCAGGGGAGGACGTCATCAAATACGGCTTCCCCATCGGGCACGCCACCGAGGACGCCCAGCCCGGCCGCTGGATGCACACCCACAACATCAAGACCAACCTTTCGGGCGAGGTGGAATACACCTATAACCCCGCCCCCGGCCTGGCCCCTCTGCCCAAAGTGGAGCCCGAGACCTTTATGGGTTACCGCCGCAAGGACGGCCGCGCGGCCATCCGCAACGAGATCTGGATCATCCCGGTGGTGGGCTGCGTCAACGAGAACGCCAAGAAGATGGTGCAGGACAACCAGGACCTGGTCACCGGCAGCATCGACGGGCTGTACACCTTCCCGCATCCCTTTGGGTGCAGCCAGACCGGCCATGACCACGCCCAGACCCGCAAACTGCTGGCGGCCCTGGTCCGCCACCCCAACGCCGCCGGCGTGCTGGTGCTGCACCTGGGCTGCGAGAACATCCAGCCCGACCAGTTCAAGGCAGAGCTGGGCGAGTACGATCCCGACCGGGTCAAGTTCCTGGTCTGCCAGGAGGTGGAGGACGAGTTTGCCGCCGCCCGCAAACTGCTGGAAGAGCTGGCCGCCTATGCCCGCCAGTTCGAGCGGGAGCCCATCCCCGTCTCCGAGCTGGTGGTGGGCATGAAGTGCGGCGGCTCGGACGGGCTGTCCGGCATCACCGCCAACCCTACCATCGGCCGCTTCTCGGATATGCTGGGCCAGCGGGGCGGCTCCACCGTCCTCACCGAGGTGCCCGAGATGTTTGGCGCCGAGGGCTTTTTGATGAACCGCTGCATCAACCGCGGCGTGTTTGAAAAGGCCGAGCATATGCTCAACGGCTTCAAGAACTATTTCATCAGCCACAACGAGGTGGTCTATGACAACCCCTCGCCGGGCAACAAGCAGGGCGGCATCACCACCCTGGAGGACAAGAGCTGCGGCTGCGTCCAGAAGGGCGGCACCGCCCCCATCATGGACGTGATCGACTATGGCGACCCGGTGGTCACCAAGGGGCTGAACATGCTGTACGGCCCCGGCAACGACCTGGTGTCGGCCACCGCCATGACCGCCGCCGGCGCCCATATGATCCTGTTCTCCACCGGCCGGGGCACCCCCTTCTCGGCCCCGGCTCCCACCCTGAAGATCTCCACCAACACCCCCCTGGCGGAGAAGAAGCCCGGCTGGATCGACTTCAACGCCGGCGTCATCGCCGACGGCAAAAAGACCATCGACGAGACCGCCCAGGACCTGCTGCAGCTGGTGATCGACACGGCCAGCGGCAAGCAGACCAAGGCCGAGATCAACGGCTTCCGGGACATCTCCATCTTCAAGGATGGCGTAGTGCTTTAAAAAATCAAGGGTCATGCCGCAAAAGGCATGGCCCTTTTTTGAAAAATCTGCTACAATAGAGAAAACGGGGCCGCCGCCACGGCCCACACCTACAAGGAGGTATCTTTATGAATCAGATCAGCACCCGGTACGTCACCGAAGGCGAAGCCTGCTACGAGCAGTACGTCCTCACCGACCCCGCCGCAAAGACCGAACTGGTCATCACCCCTGAGCGGGGCGGCATGATCACCGGCTTTACTCTGGACGGGGACGAGTACATCTGGGTCCGCCGCCCCAACTTCAGCGAGTGCAACCGCCCCCGCTTTGCGGTGCCCATTTTGTTCCCCAGCTGCTCCAACCCCGACGGCGGCGTCCATATCTTCGACGGCAAACCCTACCCCATGGAGACCCACGGCCTGGCCGACCTGTGCCCCTGGGAGGTGGACAGCGTAGGCCCCGACGGCGTCACCCTGATGCTGCAGTCCACCCCGCTGACCAAGTTCCTCTATCCCTTCGACTTCACCCTGCTGGTGACCTATAACCTGGCGGGCCGGACCGCCACCATCGACCTGACCGTCATCAACGACGGGGACAAGCCCATGCCCTTCAGCTTCGGCTACCACCCCTATTTCGTGGCCAGCAAGCTGGAAAACGTGGACTTCGACATCCACTGCGCCACCTGCTCGGAGGACGCCAAGGGCGACCAGCCCGCCGCCCCCGAAAAGATCACCCTGACCCGCAAGGAAGGCGCGGACAACTCCATCCGCCTGCTGACCGGCGTGGAGTTCCCCATGGTCTTTACCGACCGCGGCAACGGCCACAAGGTGACGGTGGACGCCGACGACAGCTTCACCAACGGTGTGCTCTGGCAGCAGGACGCCGAGAGCTTCGTCTGCATGGAGCCCTGGAACGGCTGGGCCAACAGCGTCAACGAGGAGGGCAAGCACGAAGTGCTGGAGCCCGACGAGGCCATGACCAGCACCTGGTCCATCACGATCGACAAGATCTGAACCCACCCGCCTGCCCTTGAGCGGAATCCCCCCGGCATGGCTGCGCCATGCCACCCCCCTGACGGGGGATACTGAAAAGGAAAACTGCTCCCTCGACCATCCGCGTGAATGGAAGAGGGAGCAGTTTTTGCTTTCTTTACTCCCCGCGGGGAGTCGGCCCGCAGGGCCGGTGGGGGCAGAGAAAAGTCTTTTGCCTACTTTTCTTCAGAAAAGTAGGTTATTGCGGCTGGTGCCCCAGGTAGGCCAGGATGCCGCCGTCGGCGTAGAGGATCTGGCCGTTGACAAAGTCGGAGGCGTGGGAGGCCAGGAACACGCAGGGGCCCACCATGTCCTCCGCCTCGCCCCAGCGGCCGGCGGGGGTCTTGGAAATGATGAAGGCGTCGAAGGGGCTGCGGCTGCCGTCGGGCCGGCGCTCCCGCAGGGGCGCGGTCTGGGGGGTGGCGATGTAGCCGGGGCCCATGCCGTTGCACTGGATGTTGTACTGGCCGAACTCGGAGGCGATGTTCTTGGTCAGCATCTTCAGGCCGCCTTTGGCCGCCGCGTAGCCCGAGACGGTCTCGCGGCCCAGCTCGCTCATCATGGAGCAGATGTTGATGATCTTGCCCGCTCGCTTGTCGATCATGGCGGGCAGCACCGCCTTGGAACAGTTGAAGGCGCCCACCACGTGGACCTTCAGCACTTTTTCAAAGTCCTCGGTGCTGGTCTCCAGCATGGGCTTGCGCTGGATGATGCCGGCGTTGTTCACCAGGATGTCCACCGGGCCCACTTCGGCGGCGATCTTGTCCACCATCGCCTGGACGGCGTCCCAGTCGGTGACGTCGGCCACATAGCCGTGGGCCTCGATGCCGGCGGCCTGGTAGGCCGCCATGCCCTTTTCGTAGCTTGCCTGGGACGAGCAGTTGAAGCAGACCGTCGCGCCGCAGCGCGCCATCCCTTCCGCGATGGAAAAACCGATGCCGTGGGCGCCGCCGGTGATCAGCGCCACCTTGCCGCTCAGGTCAAATGCAGAGAGTTCCATGGGGTTAGCTCCTTCCTTTCTGTTGTATCCTACGATGTATACTAGATAAAAGTTTCACAAAAAACCCCGCACCCGGTGTGGACCGGATACGGGGCGTTGTGACCCCGGTCAGCCCGGAGCTGCAGTGATGCAAGGCGCGCCCTGGGGGCAGAGATGCCGCCCGGGGCCCCCTCGGAGAGGGGCGCAGCCTTTACCGCAGGTCGGTGGTGGCGATGTTGTCCATGTCGTCAAACTCCATGTTCTCGCCGCCCATGGCCCAGATAAAGGTGTAGTTGGAGGTGCCCACGCCGCTGTGGATGCTCCAGGAGGGGCTGATGACCGCGTCCTCGTTGTGCATCACGATGTGCCGGGTCTGGGTGGGCTCGCCGCACATGTGGAAGACCACCTGCCCCTCGGGCAGCTCGAAATAGGTGTAGATTTCCATCCGGCGCTCGTGGGTGTGGCTGGGCATGGTGTTCCAGTTGGAGCCGGGCTCCAGCTCGGTCATGCCCATGCTCAGCTGGCAGGTCTTGAGCACGTCGGGGTGGATGAACTGATTGATGGTGCGCTTATTGCAGGTCTCGACGCTGCCCAGCGGCCGGTGGTTGGCGTCCGCCATCTTGATCAGGCGGGTCTCGTAGGCGCAGTGGGCCGGGGCCGACACCATATAGAACTTGGCAGGGTGGGCGGGGTCGGCCGAAGCGAAGGTGACCTCCTTGGTGCCCTGGGTGATATACAGGCAGTCCTTGTAGCCCAGCTCGTACCGCACGCCGTCGGCCACCACGATGCCGGTGGAGTCCTTGCCGATGTTGAACATACCGATCTCGCGGCGCTCGAGGAAATAGTGGGTGCCGAAGTTGGCCCACACGTCGATGCCCTTGTCGATGGACACCACCTCGTTCACCGGCATGCAGCCCAGGGTGACCATGCGGTCCACATGGCTGTAGACGGCCACCACTTCATCGGCCTTGTACAGGCCGGTGATGAGCATCTCGTCCCGCATCTCCTCGGTGGTATAGCGCTTGAAATCCTTCTGGTTGCAGGAATAACGGATATCCATTCGATATGCCTCCCGTGCAGCCGGCGCTCAGCGCTGGATGCGGCCGGAGCCGTCGCCGCCGGCCAGCTTCTCCACCTCAGAGACGCTGACCATGTTGTAGTCGCCCTCGATGGAGTGCTTCAGGGCAGAAGCGGCCACCGCGAACTCCACGGCGTCCTGGGTGCTCTTGCCGTTCAGCAGGGCGTAGATCAGGCCGCCGCCGAAGCTGTCGCCGCCGCCCACGCGGTCGATGATGCGCAGCTCGTACTTCTTGGAGAAGCAGTACTCGCCGGTCGCAGCGTCGTACAGCATGGCGCTCCAGCCGTTGTCGGAGGCGCTGTGGCTCTCGCGCAGGGTGATGGCCACCTTCTCGAAGTGGAACTTGTCGGCCAGCTGCTTGGCAACGCTCTTGTAGCCCTCGTGGTTCAGGGTGCCGCCGTAGATGTCGGTGGCCTCAGCCTCGATGCCAAAGACGTCCTTGGCGTCCTCCTCGTTGGAGATGCACACGTCCACATACTGGCACAGGTCGGTCATGGCGGCGCGGGCCTGCTCGCGGGTCCACAGCTTGCCGCGGTAGTTCAGGTCGCAGCTGATCTTGACGCCGTGGGCCTTGGCAGCCTTGCAGGCCTGGCGGCAGATCTCGACCACGTTCTCGCCCAGGGCCGGGGTGATGCCGGTGAAGTGGAACCAGTCCACGCCCTCGAAGATCTTGTCCCAGTCGAAGTCGGAGGGCTGGGCCAGCTGGATGGCGCTGTTGGCGCGGTCGTAGATGCAGACCGAGCCGCGCTGGGAGGCGCCCTTCTCGTTGTAGTAGATGCCCACACGGTCGCCGCCGCGGACGATCATGCTGGTGTCGACGCCGTAGCGGCGCAGGCTGTTGACTGCGCACTGGCCGATGGCGTGTGCGGGGAGCTTGGTGACGAAGGCGGCGTCCACGCCGTAGTTGGCCAGCGAGACAGCCACGTTGGCTTCACCGCCGCCGAAGGTGAACTCGAGCGTGCTTGCCTGGACAAAACGCTCGTAGTTGTACGGCTGCAGACGGACCATCAGTTCGCCAAAGGTAACGACTTTCATTGTAGTGTTCTCCTTCACTGTTTATTTTTCTGTGTGGGTATACTTCAAATGTCCCGCCGCAGGCGGGGCCCGCGGCGGGAGAGCGGATTAGGAAAAGGGGATCAGACCTTGACCAGATGGATGGCAAAGCCGGCGATCTCGTCCGCCATGTAGCAGGCAATGGTCTTGCCGTTCTTGACGTTCTTGGAGTCCAGGTCGAACTTGACGCCGCGGCGGCTCAGGTGGTAGATGGCGCGGTCCACGTTGTTGCAGCCGATGGCGATGTGGCCGTGGGTGCCGCGGCCGGGCTTCTTCATGATCTCGAACTCCTTGTTGCCGACAAAGATGCTGGAGTTGCCCGGGGCCACCTTCATGTTCAGCAGGGCGGCCAGGGCGTTGGCGGTGGACATGGCCTCGTCCTCGTTGGCGGTGTTGATGCCCACGTGCACCAGCTTCAGGCCCAGCATGGTGTCCACGGCCTCTTTGCACATGGCGGTGATCTTGGCCCAGTCGCCGGCCTTGATGACGTCGCTCTTGCACATCCAGGTGCCGCCCACCGCAAAGATCTGGTCATAGCCCAGGTAGTCGTTGACGTTCTTGGCGTTGACGCCGCCGGTGCACATCCACTTGGCGGTCTTGAGGGCGCCGCCGATGTTCTTCAGCATGCCCACGCCGCCGTTGGCCTCGGCAGGGAAGAACTTCAGCGCCTCGCAGCCCATGTTCATGGCCTGCTGCATCTCGCCGGCGGTGGCGGTGCCGGGCATGGCCAGGCAGCCCTTGTCGATGACATACTGGGTGACGTTGGGGTCAAAGCCGGGGGCCACGATGAAAGAAGCGCCCGCATCGATGGCGCGGTCCACCTGGTCCTTGGTCAGGACGGTGCCGGCGCCCAGCAGCATCTCGGGCATCTCCTTGTGGATCAGCCGGATGCACTCCTCGGCGCAGGCGGTGCGGAAGGTGACCTCGGCGGCAGGCAGGCCGCCGTCGGACAGAGCCTTGCACAGGGGCAGGGCCTCGTCCACGCTGTTGAAGGCGATGACGGGGATAATGCCGATCTCGTAAACACGCTCCAGGACAGGATTCGTAAACATAAACGCATTTCTCCTTTACTTACTGGCTTGCGCAGTATGACCACAGCCACAGGCATGGCTTGTCCAGGCACACTGTTGTATGTTACTAGTATAAACCAAGGAAAGCCATTTGGTAATACTCACAAAGCACAATGTTTGCAGGCGTATCTTGTATACATTGCATAAAATCGCTTCAGGGCGGGGCTTCACCGGCCGGTCAGGCCAAGCCGTTCAAACAACTCGGCCACGCCGTCGTGGTTGCAGTCCCGCTGGGAAACGATGTCTGCCAAAGATTGGATGGAGGGCATCCCGTTGGCCATGACGGCTGCCACGCCGGCGGCCTCCAGCATTTTGCGGTCGTTCTCGCTGTCGCCCACAGCGAGAACCTGCGCCTGGGGGATGCCCAGCTGCCCGGCCAGGGCCAGCAGGGCCGAGCCCTTGTTGACGCCGGCGGCGGTGGCCTCCACGTTGTCGGGGGAGCCCTGGGTGACTTCCACGCCCGGGATGGCGGCCAGCCGGGGCAGCACCTCGCGGGCCAGCTCGGGGGAGTCGAAGAACATGCAGAACTTTTCGATCCCGCCGGCGTGGGCCTCAAAGTAGGGGTGCAGGTCGGGCAGGACGGTAAAGCGCCCGTCGTCGGCCTGCTTGGCCTCGGTGGACAGCAGCCGGGCCATCCGGGCCTTGCTCCAGGCCAGGCCCGCGGGGGTCTTGAGGGTGCGCCCGTCGGCAAAAAAGTTCAGTTCGCCCTCGTACTGCTCCAGCAGGGCGTACACCGCCCGGGCCGTCTCAGCCGGCAGAGTGCGCCGGTAAAGGCAGACCGGTTCGGCCACCGGCTCGGGGCCGGGCTGGCCGTAGCGGCTGCGGACGGCGGCCAGGGGGTCGTCCCCCAGGTCCCAGACCGCCGCCCCGTTGGAGGTGAGGGCGTACCGCACCCCCGGGATGGCGGCCACCACACGGGGCAGCGCCGACAGGCCCCGCCCGGTGGCGGGCAGGACCACCACCCCCCGGCGGATGGCCGCCGCCAGGGCGTCCAGGGTGCGGGGCGTGATCCGGCTGGTCCGGTCCAGCAGGGTGCCGTCCAGGTCCAGGGCGGCCAATTGGATGGTGCAGTCGTTCATAGTGCCTCCTTGCCCAGCACAAATGTTTCCACCGCCCGGGCCACCCCGTCCTCGTTGTTGGAGGCGGTGACATAGCGTGCGGCGGCCTTCACTTCCGGGAAGGCGTTGGCCATGGCCACGCCCAGCCCGGCGGCTTTGACCATGGCGGTGTCGTTGCCGCCGTCCCCGCAGGCCATCAGGGCGCTGGCGGGCAGGTTCAGCTGTTCGGCCAGGGCCAGCAGGCCCGCGCCCTTGTCCACGCCGGCGGCGTTGATCTCCATGTTCAGGGGCAGGCTGGACACCACGTCCACCCCGAGGGCCGCCACTTCGGCCCAGGCCCGCCGGCGCTCGTCCTCATCCAGAAAGAAGATGGTCAGCTTTTCGATGCCCCGCTCCTGGGACGCGATGAAGGCCCGCAGGTCGGGCAGGACAGTGCGGGTGTTCAGGACGTAATCCCGCAGGTTGTCGGGCACGAAGCGGTAGGATGCGGCCCGGTTGGCCTCGGTGGTGTAGCCCTTGCCGTCCTGGAACAGGTCGGTCACGCAGTCGTAGCGGGCCAGGATGTCGAAGGCGGCCAGGGCCGTTTCCCGCGCGAGGTACAGCTCCCGGACGGCGCGGCCCGAGGCCAGGTCCATCATCCGGGCCCCGTTGGAGGTGATGGCGTAGTGGACGCCCGGCAGGGCCAGCAGTTCGGCCGGCAGGCCGGCGGCGGTGCGCCCGGTGGCGGGGACGATCTCCACCCCGCGGGCGGCGGCCTCGGTGAGGGCCGCGGCGGTGCGGGGGGTGAGCTGCTTGCGGTCGTTGAGGACGGTGCCGTCCAGATCCACCGCAATGAGACGAATGGGTGAAGTATACATCACAAAACCTCAAACTGTCAAGTATCATCAAACTGGCCCCGGCGGCAGCCCGGAGGGGCGCTCCGGTTTTGGCAGGCGGCGCGCCTGGCGCGCAGGCGCGGGAGAGCAGGGCTCCCCTTTATTTTACTGTACTTTATCCGTTTGCGCAAGGGCGCAGGATATGATACAATAGCAAGGCCCGGGAGGGGAAAGCCCCCGCCGGGCCCGACGGTAAATAAATGGAAAAAAGACGGTAAAAAATAAGGAGCCTTTCTATGATCCAGATCCTGAAGAGCCGGCCCCATCTGTGGTTCCAGCTCTATTGGGTGATCTATCTGGTCTGGTTTTTCGCGCTGGACTGGACCATCACCGACCCTACCTATATCATCCACAGCCCCCTGGACGACCTGATCCCCTTCAACGAGTGGTTCATCTTCCCGTACTGCAGCTGGTTTTTCCTGCTGGCGGGGGTGACGGGGCTGCTGTGGTGGCACGACCCCAAGTCCTATGACAAGCTCTGCCTGATGATGTTCTCGGGGATGACCTTCTGTTTGATCCTGTACATGATCCTGCCCAACGGGGTGGACCTGCGGCCCACCGCCGCCCAGGTGGGCCGGGACAACATCGCCATGGACCTCATGCAGCTGATCTGGAAGGCCGACGCCTCCAACAACGTCTGCCCCTCCATCCACTGCCAGAGCTCGGGCTGCATGGCCCTGGCCTTTGCCAAAAGCAGGCTGGCCCAGGGCAGGCCCTGGCTCAAGGTGCTGGCCTTCGGCTGGGCCGGGCTGATCTGCGCGTCCACCGTGTTCACCAAACAGCACTCGATCATCGACGTGGCCTGCGGGCTGGCGCTGGTGGCGGTGTGGTACTGGCCCCTGTACGGCCGGCCTGTAAAAACGAGTGGGGAAAGTGTAGAAAATAATTGATAAAATTTGAACAAATGGCCCATTGACGCGGCTGGAATATCAGCTTACAATGGTAGAGGAAACAAACCCCCTGTAGCACAGGACGGACAGAAAGGAGACACGCCGTATGGCAGCACCTGCAAGCGCGCGTGAGGCGGCGTACCAGACCCTTTGGGGCCGGATCGTCACGATGGAGCTCAAGCCTGGCGACCCTCTCAACGACCGCCAGCTGGCCGAAGAGATGGGGATCAGCCGCACCCCCGTGCGGGAAGCCCTCATCATGCTGAACATCGCCCACATGGTCACCATCAAGCCCCAGAGCGGCACTTACGTCGCCCCTATGGACCTGAAACTGATGCGGCTGGAGCAGTTCGCCCGCTTCACCCTGGAAAAGGAGATGCTCACCCATGTCTGCAAGCACTGCAGGCCCGAGCATCTGGCAGCCTACCGCACCAACATCCAGGAGTACCAGGCGGCGGGCGCCGCCCCCAACACCCCCCTCAAGACCAGCCATATGCTGGAGATCGACAACCGGTTCCACCGGCTGGCCTTCGAGTTCTGCGGCATGGAAGAGCACTTCGACCATATGCTGTCCACCTTCAAGCACATCGAGCGGCTGCGCCTGTTCAGCCTGATGCTGGAAGAGAACTTCTCGGTGCCCGGCCAGCATGGCAAGATCGTGGACGCCCTGGAGGCCGGTGACCCCGACGCCCTGGAGCGGGCCCTCCGGGTCTGCCGGGGCAGGCCCATCCTGAACTCCGTCAATGGGGAAGCGGAGAGCATGGCCGCCATGCTGCCCCTGGCCGCCAAGTACGGCACGGGGCTGGTGGTCCTGGCTCTGGACGGCGGCGGCATCTCCGACGACCCTCACTGCCGCCGGGACACCGCTCTCCGGGTGGCCCAGGCGGCCCAGGCGGCCAAGAACCTCGAGTCCGTGCTGAAGGAGCTCGGAATGGACATGAGCAATGTCATCCGCGCCACCTGCTACCTCACCGACATGGCCAACTACGGCAAGTTCAACGAGGAATATGCCAAGCACTTTGTCAGCCGTCCCGCGCGCACCTGCATAGCCGTCAAGGAGCTGCCGTTCGGCGCGCTGTGTGAGATCGAGGTCATCGCAGTAAAGAACAACTGACATTTTCCCTTCCCCCGCACATCCCAAACAGCATAAGGAGGATATGGCTATGCTGAAATATATACTCCGAAGGTTGTTGCTGCTTATTCCCATTCTCCTTGGCGTTATACTGTTGATTATGTTTATAATGGACCTTACCCCGGGAGACCCTGCGACCCTGCTTCTTGGAATTAATGCAACTCCTGAGGCCGTACAGCAATTGAACGACGAGCTGGGCTTCAACGACCCGCTGCTCGTCCAATACGCGGATTACATCATTGGCATCGTCCACGGCGATCTGGGGAC
>OERL01000034.1_pt1 | contig 37352 bp, 29 predicted proteins | sample 1539981 | NCBI WGS metagenome assembly OERL01 (sample SAMEA3891867, study PRJEB23780) | metagenome | biome: terrestrial biome; feature: animal house; material: Caecal content | place: Italy | collected 2015-05-05
GAAATGGGGCTCCGCCGTTTCGGCGACAAGATGAGGAATTATCTCGCAACGTTGGTATAACGGGCGGGAAAGCGTCGGGTATCCGCGCTGCGAAACGAACCCGTGCGTGAATTTGAGCGACGCAAAATCCTCTCAAACCACACGGCCGCAAAGGCAGGCGGTTGGACGTGAAAACCAAAACGCGCGCTTCGGGCGCGCGTTTTTATTACGTATAAATTCGCGGTTACTGCGCAAAAGGGCGGTTAAAGCGTGAAATTGGTGCGGATAAACATCTCTATCGAGCGAGCGGCGTAAGCGGCAAGGAACGAGTCTTTGCTCTCGGCCATAATACGCAATTTGTTTTCGGTGCCGCTTCCGCGAAGCATAAGCCGACCGCTGTCCGACAGCATTCCTTTGACTGCTTCGGCGTATTTCAGCAAGGCGGGGTCCCTCACTATTTCGTCCTTTTTCGCGGTGCGCACGTTTACGTTTACCTGAGGATAAATTTCGCAGTCCGCGAGTTCCGAAAGGGGCTTGCCCGCGTCGAGCACGGTTTTTGCCAACACTGCGCCCGCCAGCACGCCGTCGCCCGTGTCAAGGTACTTGCCGATGATTATGTGACCCGACTGTTCGCCGCCGAGCGTAAATCCTTCCTCGCACATTTTGGCCACTACGTTATGGTCGCCTATGTCGGTGCGGACGAGTTTTATTCCGTGTGCGGCAAGAGCGGCCTCCGCTCCCATATTGGTGTGGAGCGTTCCCACGACGGTGGAGAAGGGCAGTTCTCCGCGGGCCTTGAGCATACGCGCCAGCACGTAAATTATCTTGTCGCCGTCCACGATGTTGCCCTTTTCGTCGGCGGCGATTACCCGGTCTGCGTCTCCGTCGAAAGAAAAGCCCATATCGGCGCCCCGTCGCACCACTTCCGCGGCAATGACTTCCGGGAAAAGCGCGCCGCACCCGTCGTTGATCAGATTGCCGTCGCGGGAAGTGTTGAGCGCCACCACCTCGGCGCCCATATCGGCGAAGATTGCGGGAGCGTAAGCCGCAGCGGCACCGTTGGCGCAGTCGAGCACGATTTTCAGCCCGTCAAGTCTTCCCGCCGATTTGACTTTGTCGGCATAAAGAGCCACGGCGCCTTCGGCGGGCAACATCCGACCGCGGGTCTCGGCGCAGGCAAGAGCGGCTTCCGAGAGGCGCGCCTCGATTTCCTCCTCGCGGTCGGCGGAAAGTTTTCTGCCGTCCGCACCGAATATTTTTATACCGTTATACGAGGGCGGATTGTGAGAAGCGGATATCATTGCTCCCGCAAACGCGCCCTTCGCCGCGGTAAGACACGCCACGCAAGGGGTTGTGACAACGCCGAGGTCAAGCACGTTTCCGCCTGCGGCAAGCACCCCTTCGGCGAGCGCCCGCGCGAGGCTTTCTCCGCTCGTCCTGTTGTCTCTGCCGACTACCACGGTGCCGCCTTCGGACGACGCGCCGAGACTGCCGCCCACGAGAAGGGCAATGCTGTCGGTGAGGGTTTCGCCGTACACACCGCGAATTCCGTCTGTGCCGAAATATTTGTTTTTTGTTCCGTTCGAGGTTGACATAATGCAGTATATTCCACACTTTGCGGTCGGGTTACGACGGAGCAGGAAAACTTTTCCGCGCAGACAAAAAAATTTTTTTGCAAAAACTATTGACAACGGAGCGGGAAGTGCTACAATGTTAGCAGTCGGACGGCGAGAGTGCTAACAATCGCCAAGCGAGATTGCCAAACAGTCTGTCCGCCCGAACTAAAACCGTCAAGGAGCGTGCAATTATGAAAAACTATCTTATAAACTATTCTCACAGGAACAATCCTCTCGATTTCTTCGATGACGCATTCGATTCTTTCTTCCGTCCCGTGTTTTACGACGAGAAGTTCGATGCGATGAAGACGGATATCAAGGAAACTCCCAATTCCTACGAAATGGAAATCGAGATGCCCGGCTTCGATAAGGAAGACATCTCCGTTTCCGTCGAGAACGGCTATATGACCATCGGTGCGGAAAAGAAGGAAAAGGAAGAAGACAAGAACGAGGCGCACCGTTACGTGAGAAAGGAGCGCAGCGTTTCCTGCCAGAGGAGTTACTATATCGGCGATACCGAAGAGAGCACCATCAAAGCCAGGTACGACAAGGGCGTCCTGTACGTCTCCGTCCCGAAAAAGGAAGAGAAGAAGCCCGAAGGAAAACGCAGCATTGCCATAGACTGACCCTTTCATCCGAAAGTTTCCCCCTTAAAGAGACGGACGTCCGCGGTTTGCGGACGTCCGTCTTTTTTTGACAGAAAAATATTAACGGTCGTCGTCAGGGCAGGACGATGACGAGAGGAGCGGAGACCAGCGAGGGAATACCGTCCGTGCAGACAACGACGGTGACTGTGTGCTCGCCCGACGGGAGACGGTCAGCCAGTCTGAAACCGAGTTCGGAGGTCTCCCCGAGAAAGACGCCGTCGGCATAGACGCGACAGGTCGTGTCGCCGCAAGGTGAATAAAGTTCCCAAGACAAAAATTCCGTCGCCTCGTCGAACCGCAGACCGACACAGGAGGGAGCGGCAGGCGCAAAAACCTTTTCGACGCGCACTTCGTCGGAGGGCAGGAATCCGCGTGCGGAAGAGGACAAAGTAACGGTATAAGCCGCGCCCTCGGGATTTTGCAGGGGAGTAAGGTCGATTGTCAGCAGGAGTGCGTCGTCCGTTTTTGTGCACGCAACATAAAAAGTTTTTCCGCCCAGAACGAACGCGGTTTCGGCAACGCTTACTGTTGCCGCCGCGCCTTCCGCGAAGGAGAAAGTAAAATCCGTGGAACGCGGGTCGGCGGAAAATGTCAGGGTTGCGTCGGTTGCGCTTTCGTCGGATTTCACAAGCGGTGCGGAAAGTTGTTCGAATACGGGCGGATCTTCGCCTTCGTTGCCGTCGCCTTCGTTGCCGTCGCCGTCTCCGACGTCACCTTCGCCGATTTCGTCATCGTCGGGGTCGACGTCCGACGGGTTTTCGGACGTTTCGTAAGCGCGCACGGACAAATCGTTGACCGTGGATTTCACAACGTACGATTCGGGAGAAAAGCGGTAGCCCTCAAGCGCAAAAGCAACTTCGTCGCCGTACGCAAGGTGCGACACCGAAAACACTCCGTTAGCGTCGGAGCGCGCCGAGGTCTCGCCGTCGACCAGAATACCGACGCCGCCGAGTCCCTGTCCGTCGAGCGTGATTTTGCCGGAGAGGGAATATCCCGTTGCGGAATTGCCGTCGTCAGTATTGTCCTCGGCGCAGGCGGCAAGCGATGTCAGGGAGGCGAGAAACACGGCAATGCAGGCAATGACGCAGGCGGTTCGGCGAAGACTTTTCACGGCGTTTTCTCCCCGACGGGCGGAATTGTAATCGTGCGGGTAAATCCGCACAATCCGTCCTTTACAGTGCAAATCGAAAACGTAAACTCGGTATTGCGCGAAATATATGCGGTTATGTCGAGGTGGTTCGTCGTCACGGTTTCGGACAGCACTACGCCGTCCGACGTACTCAGCGTTACTACGTAGCCTTCAGCGCCGTCGGCGCTCCCGCTCCAGACGACGTAGGCTTTATCGCGCGAGAAAACCGTTTTTACCGTTGCGGGAGGGAGCGGCGGAAACGAAACGGAAAAGGAATATTCCGCAGGAGAAGAATGTATGACGTAATCCGACTCGTCGGCGGGGTGCGCGACGATAGAAACAGTATAGTCGCCGTTCAGAACGAAGTCGATGATGTCGTAGAAGGATTCCGCGGTTTCTCCCACGGCAATACCGTTTATGAACACTCGGAACACGACGTCATCGGTATAGTCGCCGTCCCAACGGATGATTCCGTCCGAAAAAGTCAGATTGTTCGGCGCAGAAAGCACGACGGTGTGCTCGTAGACGGTTTCGCCGCAGGTCCCGTTGTCCGCCGTCACGACAACGGTGTAACTGCCGCCGCTTGCGACGAACGGCGTTATGTCGAAAGAATTGTGGGAGAGCGGCCCTCCGACGACCGTTCCGTTCACGGACACGGTGTACAACCTGTCGGATTCGCTGTTCCAGCACACTAGAATTTTGCCCGCCGATTGTTCTATGCCGACGGAAAGCCCGTATTCCGCTCCGCCTGCCGCCGACCCCGTCGGGGCGGTTGCCGTCGCGTTTGTCGTAAAGAAAAGGACACACACGCACAGCAATGCGACGAGACATACGGAAAGACGTTTGAACGAAGTCGTTTTCATCGGTTATAAAATAGACCACAGTGCGAAAAATGTCAATATATGTCGAGAACGCTTAAACGTGAACAAGGGTGGTAACCGAGTGTTGCCGTAAAAGTCGGGAGCGTCCCCCGACCGCGCGGCAAGGCAAAAATTTTTCGTGAGAACGAGAGGAGCGGAATGCCGTTTGCGACTCATTATCTTCGGGTGCGAAACGTGACGTGCCCCATATGTTGCGTTTTGACGGCGTCTGGCGGTTTCTGCGGGGGCGAGGCTCGCTCCCGTATGCCTCCCCGCGCGACATTTTTGTGCGAAAACGGCTTGCTACACGCGCGCATATGTGGTATAATTTTTTATACTTATTTAAAGTACAAAATAAGTAAACGAAAAATCCAACAAACCTCAGACGCGTTTTCCGCTCGGACTTGCTCCGTCGGAGCGCACCCCACAACAACACAGGAGGAATAAATGGAAGAGGTCAAACACAGTTACAACGAGACCGATATTCAGGTGCTCGAAGGTCTGGACCCCGTCAGAAAACGTCCCGGTATGTATATCGGCTCCACGGACGCACGCGGGCTTCATCACCTTGTCACCGAGGTCGTCGACAACTCCATCGACGAGGCTCTCGCGGGCTACTGCAACAGAATAGTGGTCGAGATACTTGCCGACGGCGCGGTCCGCGTCACCGACAACGGCAGAGGAATTCCCGTCGGTATAATCGAGAAAGAGGGTAAGTCGGCGGTCGAAGTCGTGCTTACCAAACTGCACGCGGGCGGCAAGTTCGGCAGCGGCGGCTATAAGATTTCCGGCGGTTTGCATGGCGTGGGCGTGTCCTGCGTCAACGCGCTCTCCGAATGGCTGGTTGCGGAGGTCCGTCAGGGCGGCAAACTTTACCGTATACGTTTCAACCGCGGCGTGGCGGAAAGGCCGCTTGCGGTGGTCGGAGACGCCGACACGACGGGCACCACGATAACGTTCTATCCCGACGCCGACATTTTCGAGACCCTGGATTTCAATTACGACACGATGAAATCCCGTCTCAGGGAACTTGCCTATCTCAACAAGGGGCTGACAATCGAAATCGCGGACGCACGCGTCACTCCCGAACGCCGCGAAGTTTTCTGCTACGAAGGCGGAATCGTCTCGTTCGTCGAGAGCCTCAACAAGAACAAGGAAACCATTTTCGACGACGTCATTTATTTCGACGCCACCTATGTGGACAGCGAAATAGAAGTGGCTATGCAGTATAACGACGGCTACACCGACACCATTCTCGCTTTTGCCAACAACATCAACACCGAAGAGGGCGGCACTCACCTCGAGGGCTTCAAATCCGCGCTCGGAAAGGTCATCAACGATTACGGCAAGAAAGCGGGCATACTCAAGGACGCCGACAAACTTTCCGGCGAAGACGTCCGCGAGGGACTGACCGCCGTCATTTCCGTCAAACTAGCCGAACCGCAGTTCGAGGGACAGACCAAGACGAAACTCGGCAACAGCACTATGCGTACCGCGGTTGCCAAGAGCGTGAGCGAGGGGTTCGGCACCTATCTCGAGGAGCACCCGAGAGAGGCAAAAGAACTCATTCTCAAGACCATAACCGCGCAAAGAGCGCGCGAGGCGGCGAGAGCGGCTAGGGAAACGGCGCGCCGCAAATCCGCGCTCGAGTCCACGACTCTCCCCGGCAAACTCGCCGACTGCACCGACAAAGACCCCAAGGTCTGCGAAATCTACCTTGTCGAGGGCGACAGCGCAGGCGGCAGCGCAAAGCAGGGCAGGGACCGCAGGTTCCAGGCAATTCTGCCCCTCCGCGGCAAAATCCTGAACGTCGAGAAAGCGCGTCTGCACAAAGTGCTCGAAAACGAGGAAATCAAAGCGATGATTACGGCGTTCGGCTGCGGAATCAACGCCGATTACGACGAGTCGAAACTCCGTTACGACCGTATCATCTGTATGACGGACGCCGACGTCGACGGCAGCCATATCAGAATCCTGATGCTGACGTTCTTCTTCCGCTTTATGCGTCCGCTCATCGAGAACGGTCACGTCTACATCGCTCAGCCCCCGCTCTACAAACTTTCGCGCGGCAAGCAGGAGTGGTACTTCTATGACGATGACGCTCTCAATGCGTTCTACGAGGAAAACGGCAGGAAAGGCTACGACCTGCAGCGCTACAAAGGTCTCGGCGAGATGAACCCCGAGCAACTCTGGGAGACCACTATGGACCCCAAGAGCCGCACTCTTCTTCGCGTGACGATGGAAGACGCGATTTCCGCAGACGAGATGTTCTCCGTGCTTATGGGAGAGCAGCCCGAACTCAGGCGCGCCTTCATCGAAGAAAACGCCAAGTTGGTCGAGGACCTCGACGTTTAAGGAGACGATATGAGCACCATTAAAGACAAAGACAAGGAATATATCGAACATCTTGCGGACAGCAAGATAGTCAATGTCGAGGTGGAGAACGAACTCAAGAAGTCCTTCATCTCCTACGCAATGGCGGTTAACGTATCCCGTGCGATACCCGACGTCAGGGACGGTCTCAAACCCGTGCACCGCCGTATCCTGTACGCTATGAGCGAACTCAACCTCACTCCCGACAAGCCCTACCGCAAGAGCGCTATGGTGGTCGGCGAAGTGTTGGGCAAATATCATCCTCACGGCGACATTTCCGTTTACGACGCAATGGTTCGTCTGGCGCAGGATTTCTCCATAAGGTGCCCCCTTGTGGACGGCCACGGCAACTTCGGCTCCGTCGACGGAGACCCTCCCGCGGCGTACCGTTACACCGAGGCGAGACTTTCCAAAATCGCGCTCGAGATGATACGCGACATCGACAAGCGCACGGTGGGCTTCTACCCCAACTTCGACGATACGCGCGAGCAGCCCGTCGTCTTGCCCAGCCGTTTCCCCAACCTGCTCGTCAACGGTTCGGACGGTATTGCGGTCGGTATGGCGACGTCCATTCCTCCGCACAACCTCGGCGAGGTCATCGACGCGGTAATCGCGCTCATACACAACCCCGAACTGGAAGTGGACGACCTTATGGAATACATTCCCGCGCCCGATTATCCCACCGCGGGTCTCGTGCTCGGCAGGGCGGCTATCCGTCAGGCGTACCGCACGGGTCGCGGCGGCGCGGTCATACGCTCCCGCACGGAGATTGAGGAACTTCCCAACGGCAAGAGCCGCATAATAGTCACCGAAATTCCCTATCAGGTCAACAAAGCCCGTCTCATCGAGAACATAGCCGACCAGGTCAAGGACAAGAGACTGGAGGGCATTTCCGACATCAGCGAAGAGACGGACCGCACCGGTATGCGCATAGTCATCGACGTGAAGAAGGATTACAATCCGCAGGTGGTGCTCAATACGCTGTTCAAACAGACTAGTATGCAGGTCAACAACTCCATTATTCTGCTTGCTCTCGTGGACGGCGTACCGCGCATTCTCAACCTCAAACAAATTCTCGAGTATTACGTCGCGCACCAGGAGGACGTCATAGTCAGACGCACGCGTTTCGACCTCGAGAAGGCGGAAGAGAGAGAGCACATTCTCAACGGTCTGGCAATTGCGCTCGCCAATATCGACGAAGTGGTCGAATTGCTCAAGAAGAGCGCGGACAGACAGGACGCCATAGACAAACTGACGGCGCGTTTCCTGCTCAGCGAGAAACAGGCCGTGGCAATCCTCGAAATGCGCCTGCAACGCCTCACAGGGCTCGAGGTGGAGAAAATCAACGAAGAACTCGAACAGAAGCGCGCGGAAATCGCCGAATACAAGCGTATTCTCGGTTCCGAGGAAGCGGTCAAGGAAATCATTGTCAAGGAACTCACCGAGATTAAGGACAATTACGCGACTCCTCGCCGCAGCGAACTCAGTTACGATTATTCCGAAATCAACATCGCCGACCTTATCGACAAAGAGGACATCGCGGTCAGTATGACCCACGGCGGCTACATCAAGCGTATTCCCGTGTCCGAATACCGTTCTCAGCGTCGAGGCGGAATGGGCGTCACCGCGCACAAAGCAAAGGAAGACGACTTTGTCGAGCACATCTTCGTAAGCAACACGCACCAGGACCTTATGTTCTTCACGAACCTCGGCAAGGTGTTCACGATGAAGGGTTACGAAATCCCCGAGGCAAGCAAGACGTCGAGGGGCAGAGCAATCATCAATCTGCTGCAACTGGTGCCGGGCGAAAAGGTGCAGACCGTGCTTCCGCTCCCCGAGGACCGCGAGGGCCGATTCCTTATGCTCGCCACGCGCAACGGACTCATCAAGAAGACTCCGCTTTCGGAGTTCGATTCCATTAAGCGCAACGGCAAGATAGCAATCAAATTCGTGGACGACGACGAACTTATCGAAGCCGTGCTTACCGGCGGCAACGACGAACTCATTATGGCGTCCGACGAGGGATACTGCATACACTTCCGCGAGCAGGATATCCGTCCCACGGGAAGAACGGCAATGGGCGTCAAGAGTATGAGGCTTGCCGAAGGCGCACATATGGTGGACCTCGCCGTCGTCACCGACGATTGCGAAATCCTCACCGTCACCTCAAACGGCTACGGCAAACGAAGCAGCATTTCCGATTACCCCTTGCAGGGCAGAGCGGGCAAAGGCGTCAAAGCGGGCGTGTTCAACGAGAAGACGGGCGGTCTTGCGGGGCTCAAGGTCATACCCGCCGACACCGACGTTATGATGATTACCGACGGCGGTATCATCATCAGGGTGCAGGCGGACGAAATCAGCAAGATAGGCAGAGCCACCCAGGGCGTACGCATAATGAAACTCAAGGACGAAGGTACCAAGGTGGTCAGCATAGCCCTCACGCCTCACGAGGAAGAGGAGCCCGAAACCGTCGAAGGCGAAACCTCCGAAACCGCAACCGAAGCGACACCCCCCGCCGAAACGACGGAACCCGCCGCTTCCGAATCTCCCGCAGAGGAATAACAAACCGCAATTCGCACGGTTAGATAACGGAAAAGCACCGCATTTGCGGTGCTTTTCTCTGCATTAACGTTTTTTCTCTTACAATAGCATCAAGAACGGGCTTGAACTGCACGCGGAAAGTTGTTAGAATGATGTGAGACGCGCTCGCGCACACGGGCGTGAGCGACAAAGGAGAGAATTATGCAGAAAACTTGGTTCAGGGAACTTTCCGTTTATCAGATATGGCCGCGCAGTTTCTGCGACGGAAACGGCGACGGTATAGGCGACCTCAAAGGCGTGCTCGGCAAACTCGATTACATAAAGAGTCTGGGAGTGGACGCAATATGGTTCTCGCCGCTTTACGCTTCTCCGCAGAAAGACTACGGTTACGACATTTCCGATTATCGCGCAATCAATCCCGAGTACGGCACTATGGAAGATTTCAAAGCCGTGCTCGACGGTGCGCACGCCCGCGGGCTCAAGGTGGTTATGGACCTGGTCATCAATCACACTTCCGACCAGCACGAATGGTTCAAAAAGTCGGCGGCGGGCGACCCCAAGTATAAGGATTATTACATCTGGAGACCCGGCAAGGGCAAAGACGGCAAGCGTCCTCCCAACAACTGGCAGGCGACGTTCCCCGGTCCCGCGTGGCAGTGGAACGAGGAGAGGGGAGAATATTATCTGCACCTCTTTGCCGTCGAGCAACCCGACCTCAATCACGACAATCCCGCCGTGCGCGAGGAAGTCAAGAGCATAATGCGTTTCTGGCTGGATATGGGCGTGGACGGCTTCCGCGAGGACGTCATCACGTACATCAGCAAGAGGGAAGGGCTGCCAAACGGTTTCCCCACCCCCGTTATGTGCGGACAGGAACATTATTCCCCCGGACCCAACATTCACAATTATCTGCTCGAGTACAGGCAGGTGCTCAAGGATTACGACGCGTTCCAACTCGGCGAAGCCCCGATGATGACCCCGAAAAACGCGCTCAAATATATCAAGGAAGGCGAAGGACAGCAACTTGATATGATGTTCCAGTTCCAGCATATGTCGGCGGACTGTTTCGTTATCAGTTACCTTCCGACGGGGTTCAGCCTGCGTAAACTCAAAAAGGTGTTCCGCAGGTGGCAGAAGAAGATGTACGGCGTGGCGTGGAATACGAACTATATGGAAAACCACGACCAACCCCGCGTCATTTCCCGCTACGGCAGCGAGGAGATGAGGACGGAGAGCGGCAAGGCGATAGCCACGATTTACACTTTCCTTTCCGGCACCCACTTCGTGTATCAGGGACAGGAGATAGGCATGCTCAACTATCCGTTCAAGGACTGGAACGACATAGTGGACGTCGCTTCTTTCTGTGCCAAGGACCTTATGGAAAAGACGCACCTTTTCTCGGCGAAGAGGATTTTCCGCAATTGCGCATACGCTTCCCGCGACAATTCCCGCACACCCGTTCAATGGAGCGCGGAAGAGAACGCCGGATTCACCACGGGCACGCCCTGGTTCCACGTCAACCCCAACTATAAGGAAATCAATGTGGCGGCGGAGGACGGCGACCCCGCTTCCCTGCTCAACTACTACCGCAAGATAATCGCGCTTCGCAAGCAGTATAAGGAAGCGGCGGTCTACGGCAGATACAAAGAGTACGCCAAGTGCAGCGGCAAATTGTACGTGTACGAGAAAATCGGCGACGACGGCACGCGGCTTTTCGTGGCGGCCAATATGTCGCGCAAGACCGTTTCGGCGGCACCCGTGAAGAGGGTTATCCCCAAGGGTGCAAAACGTCTGGCGGGCACCTACGACGGTTCGCTGGCGGGCAGAATGAGACCTTACGAGGCACACGTTTACCTCGTGGAGAAGTGAGTCCGTCCCGCTGGCGGCGGCGCGCAAATTGAGGAAATAAATAAGGTCGGATTTGCACGAAACCGACACAAAAAGGAGTTTATTATGGCAAAACGCAACAAGATGTGCCCGTTCTGTTATATTCGCAAATTGTTCGGCGGCACGCCCAAGGCTCGCGAGGACGTCGTCCCCGCCTATGAGAACGGCGTACGCAAAACGCCGCTTATGGGTTGGTCGAGTTGGAATACCTTCCGCAACAACATAGACCAGAACCTCATCTACGACACCGCCGTCGCGCTCAAGGAGTCGGGGCTTGCCGACGCGGGCTATACCTATGTCAACCTCGACGACAACTGGCACTCCAATATGCGTGACGAGAACGGAGAGTGGCAGGGCGACCTTGTCCGCTTCTCCGAGGGTATTCCCGCACTGGTGAAAAAGATAAACGCTCTCGGGCTCAAAGTCGGCATTTATTCCTCCAACGGCACTCTTACCTGCGAGGACCTGCCCGCCAGCCTCGGGCGCGAACTCGCCGACGCGCGCACCATTGCGAAATGGGGACTGGAATATTTCAAATACGATTTCTGTCACAACAAGAAAGTGCCGTCCTACGCGCCGCTCGTGTTCTCGGTGGACGTTTCGAAAAAGGGCAGCGGCAAGACCACGGAATATCTAGTTTCCAACGTCATACTCCAAGGGCTTGCCCGCCGTATGAAGGACAAGCGTCTGCGCGGCGGTCAGTACGTGTCCGGTATGGACGCGGGGGCGGGCAGTATTCTGTTCGACAACATTGTCGTTGACGAAGCGGGCGAATACGTCCTCACGGTCAACATAAGGAAATACGGCTCCTACGAAAAATACCTCGGCGTGAAGGTCAACGGCGAAGAGGCGGACGGCATTTATTTCCCCGGGCAGAAAGTTTTCAATCTCACCGCGCGCTTCCAGACGATAATCAACCTGAAAGCGGGCAGGAACTCCGTCGAACTCGGCAATCCCGTGACCGACGGCAACGTCAGTGCGGCGATACAGTACCGTCATATGTCGCGTTGTCTCGTTCAGGCGGCTGAAGAGCAGGCGGCAAGGACGGGCGAACCCGTCAAACCCATTCTGTTCTCAATATGCGAATGGGGCTTCCGCAAACCGTGGCGCTGGGGCGCTTCGGCGGGCAATATGTGGAGAACCACCCCCGACATACGCCCCTGGTGGCAATGGATAAAGATAATCTACAGCCGCAACGTCAAACTGTGGAAGTACGCTTCGGCGGGACATTTCAACGACCCCGATATGCTGGAAGTGGGCAACGGCAAACTCACTTACGACCAGAATATGGCGCACTTCGCGTTGTGGTGTATGATGAGCGCGCCGCTGGTGCTCGGCAACGACCTGCGGAAAATCACCAAACCCGTGCTCGACATAGTCACCAACCGCGACCTTATCGCAATCGACCAGGACGCTCTTTGCAAGCAGGCGAAGAGAGTGCGTCGCGGCGGAGTGGACGTGCTTGCAAAACCGCTTGCCGACGGCTCCACCGCGGTGTGTTTCTTCAACAAGCGCGGATATGCTCAGCGCGCTTCGTTCGACCTCGCCTCTCTCTGCAAGGACGAATACGTCGCGGCAAACAAATTCGCGGGCGAAATCACCCCGATAGTCGGCGAAGCAGCGCTTTCCGGGAGCCGCGCAAAAGTCAGAGTGCCGGGCGACGGCGTTGTGGTATTCCGTTTCAGATAACCCCGCAACGTATATAAAAATGCGCAACGACAGAGGCCCCGCCGCATTTGCGACGGGGCTTTTTCTCGCGCAAAATCGCTGCGCTCACACTTTTTGTTGCAATGCGGCGATTGCGCAAAAACAAAGTTTATTTGTCGAAAATCAAAGATAAAACAGCAGAAAAGACGCCGCCGACATTGCCGCAGTATAAACGGCGAATGGTATCAGCGAGCGTTTTTCGAACAGCGAAAGGAAGAATTTTATCGCCGCAAGCCCCGAGAGAAAAGCCGCCGCAACGCCTGCAAGCAAGGGGAGGACGTCAACGGCGGGAGGCTCTCCCGACACGGTTATTTTTATTCCCTCGTAAAGAGCGGAAGCAATTATAACGGGTACGGACATAAGGAAGGAAAATTCCGCGGCGGGGCGTTTTTCAACGCCGTACAGCCTGAGGGCGGCGACGGTTGCACCGCTTCGGGAAATCCCCGGGAGTACCGCAACGCCCTGAAATACGCCTGCGAGCAATCCCGCCTTTCCGTCCAGGAAACGCGGGGAACCGTTGAGACAATGAGAGCAGACCAGCAGAACGGTTGTGACCATAAACCCGAAAGGCAACATAGCGCCGTCCACGAGAGAGGGGGCGCAGAACATAAACAGCAGGGCAAGCGCGCCCGTCGGCAGGCAGGACAGGAAGAGGAAGAGGAGCGTCTTTCGCCCGTCGCGTCGGAAAAGCGCGGCGATTTTCTTCCGCATACATACCGCAACGGCAAGCAACGTGCCGAGGTGCAGACAGATGTTGAAGAAGAGGTCGGGCGAGCCTATCCCCGCTTTTTCCAGAAAGAGAAGGTGCCCGGACGACGAGACCGGCAGGAATTCCGTCGCCCCCTGCACCAGACCGAGAACTATTGCTTCCCAAACGCTCATAATTCACCGTTTTGCGGCGAAAAGCGTCGTTTCCTTTACTAATCGCCGCGGCTGTACTATAATTAGCACAGTATACTGATTTAAGCGGGCGGATATGCGCGTGCACGCCCGAGAGGTGGATATGAAACTCGGAGTGGTAGGGCTTCCCAACGTGGGGAAGAGCACACTTTTCAACGCAATAACCAAGGCGGGCGCTCAGGCGGCCAATTACGCTTTTTGCACAATCGAGCCGAATGTGGGCATAGTGGCGGTCCCCGACGAAAGGCTGGACAAACTCGCCGCTCTTTACGACAGCAAGAAAATCACCCCCACCACGTTGGAATTCGTCGACATAGCGGGTCTGGTCAAAGGCGCCAGCCGCGGAGAGGGACTCGGGAACAAATTTCTTTCCCATATCCGCGAAGTGGACGCCATAGTGCACGTGGTGAGATGCTTCGACGACGAAAACATCATTCACGTCGACGGCACGGTCGACCCCGTACGGGATATGGAGACCATAAACCTCGAACTTATCCTTGCGGACCTCGAGACGCTCGAGCGCAGACTGGGCAAGGCTCAGACAATGCTCAAAGCCGACAAAAAGTACGGCGAGGACGTCGACAGGCTCAACAAGATGAAAGAATGGCTCGAGGCGGGCAAGCCTCTCCGTTCTATGCCCGTCAACGAGGAATTCAAGGCTTTCATCGACGAACAGTTCCTGCTCACGGCAAAGCCCGTCATCTATGCCGCGAATACGGACGAATCGGGGATAAACGGCAACGCTTATACCGACCGCGTAAAGGCGGCGGCGGAGCAGGAGGGCGCGGAGTGCGTCGTTCTCTGCGCCAAACTGGAGGAAGACCTCGGTGCGCTGGACGACGAGGAGCGCGCCGTGTTTATGGAAGAGTACGGGCTCAAGGAAAGCGGGCTTGACAAACTGGTCAAGGCTTCGTATAAGTTGCTCGGACTCATAAGTTATCTGACGGCGGGCGAAAAGGAAACCCGCGCGTGGACGATTGTCAAGGGGACCAAGGCCCCTCAGGCGGCGGGCAAAATCCACAGCGATTTCGAAAAGGGATTTATCCGTGCCGAAATAGTGGACTACGAGACTTTGCTGGAATGCGGCTCTTTTGCGGCGGCAAAGGAAAAAGGCAAGGTTCGGAGCGAAGGCAAGGACTACGTTATGCGTGAAAACGACGTGGTACTTTTCAGGTTCAACGTGTAAGTCAAGGAGAGCGGGAAACCGCAGGCGTTATGTTTGAAAAAGAGATTGCAAAGGCGATAGCCGCGGCGGCGGGCGGCGCGCTCACCGAGGAAGAGATTTCCGCCGCGCTCGAGATACCCAAGGAAAGCAAACTGGGAGATATGGCGCTGCCGTGTTTCAAGTTCGCAAGGGTTTTGCGCAAGGCTCCTCCCGTCATAGCGCAGGACATAGCCTCCGCGCTGGTTGTTCCCGAATGCGTGGAAAGGACGGAACTGGCGGGCGGATACCTCAATTTCTTCTTCGACCGCAAGTACGTGGCGGAAGGGATTTGCGCTTTGGACGGCTGGACGGGGGAAAGCACCCGCGGGGAAAGAGTGGGCGAGGGCAAGACGGTGTGTCTCGACTACAGTTCCGTCAACATCGCAAAGCCTTTCCACATAGGGCACCTTTCCACCACGGTCATAGGAGCGGCGCTGTACCGCATTTTCAAATACCTGGGATATAACGCGGTAGGCATAAATCATCTCGGAGACTGGGGAACTCAGTTCGGCAAACTCATCGTCGCGGTGCGCAACTGGTCGTCTCTCGAGGAAATAAAGGGAAAGGACGAGTATTTCCTCAACTCCCTTTACGTGCGCTATCACCGCGAAGCCGAATCGAATCCCGCCCTCGACGACGAGGCTCGCGCGTGGTTCAAGAAAATAGAAGACGGCGACGAGGAGGCGGGGGAATACTTCGCCGCGTTCAAGGAAATCACGATGAAGGCGGTGGGCAGGATATACGACCGCCTCGGAGTGACTTTCGACAGTTACGCGGGGGAGAGTTTCTACAACGACAAAATGGACGCCTGCCTCGACATACTCCGCGAAAAGGGTTTGCTGGTCAAATCGGACGGCGCGGAAGTGGTCAGGCTCGACGAATACGATATGCCCCCCTGCCTGCTTGTCAAGGCCGACGGCGCAACGCTTTACGCCACGCGAGACATTGCCGCTGCCTATTACCGCAAACAGACATACGACTTCGACAAGTGTCTTTACGTTGTGGCTTATCAGCAGAATCTGCACTTCAAGCAGTTGTTTAAGGTGCTTGAACTTATGGGTTTTGCGGGCGCAAAGGATATGGAGCATATAGCGTTCGGTATGGTTTCGCTCGAGGACGGGGCGATGTCCACGAGAGGCGGTCGCGTTGTGTGGCTTGCCGAAGTGCTGGACAAGGCCGTCGAAAAGGCGAAGAAAATCGTTGCGGAAAAGAACCCCGACAACGCAGGACAGGACGAAATCGCCGAAGCCGTCGGCGTGGGCGCCGTGGTGTTCTCGGCGTTGTGGAACAGCCGTATAAAGGACATCGTCTTTTCCTTTGACAAAGTGCTCAACTTCGACGGCGAGACCGCGCCGTACGTGCAATATACCTACGCCCGATGCGCCAGCGTGTTGCGCAAGGCGGGGGAGAGGGCACAGGCTGATTTCTCCGCGTTGGTTTCCGACGAGGCTTACGAGACGGTCAAGTGCCTTCTGTCCTTCGAGGACGCCGTGCGCGCGGCGGCAAAATCGCGCGAGCCTTCTTTCGTCACCCGTTACGCGGTGGAACTCGCCGAGAAGTTCAACCGTTTCTATATAGCGCACCGCATTATTTCCGACGACGCAGGCGCGACCGCGGCGAGACTGAGGCTCACGGAGTGTGTGGCAAAGACCCTCAAATGCGCGCTTTCGCTCATAGGCATAAAGGCTCCGGAGAGTATGTGACGCGCGGCGGCGGCTTGAGCGCGCGCCCGCAGGCGGCAAAACAGTTGACATACTCAAGATTATTTCTTTATAATAGGGCAGCGTATTTCACGCTCGGTGCGCGCACGCGTGGCGGGCTGAATGACGGAATATGACAGACTAACGGGGCAACGCCCCTTTCGGAGGAAGAAATGAAGCAAACTTATCAACCCAAAAAGAGACAGAGAAGCAAGGTGCACGGTTTTCGCGAAAGAATGCGCTCCACGGGCGGCAGAAAGGTCCTCAAGAGACGTCGCGCAAGAGGCAGAAAACAACTGACGGTGTAAGATGAAGCGAGAGCATCGGCTCAAGAAACGCGCGGCGTTCACTTATGTGTACAAGCGCGGTGAGCGGACGGGCTCGCGGCATTTGCTGTTGCTCTCGGCTCGTTCGACGGAAGGGCTCAAGGTGGGGCTTTCCGTCTCGAAAAAAGTTGGAAAGGCAGTCGTCCGCAACCGCGTGAAGAGACTTCTGCGCGAAGCGGTTTCTGCAATCGAAGAAAGGATAGATTCCTCCCGTATGTACGTAATCGTCGCGCACTCTTCCGCCGCCGCAATGGATTATGCGGAGGCTTGCGCCGAGGTGGAAAAGATTTTTTCCCGTGCGGGAAGACTTTCGGAGGAAGAATGAAAGTCACGAGACTTCTGCTTGCCGTCTACAAGCGCACGCTTTCTCCGTTTATCGGCAACAACTGCAAGTACACGCCCACCTGTTCCGTATACGCCTGTCAGGCAGTTGAAAAACACGGACCCATAACGGGCGGGGCAATGGGCTTGTGGCGCGTGCTCAGGTGCAATCCTTTTTCCAAGGGCGGGTTCGACCCGGTGCCCGAAAACTACCGGGGCAAACTCAAATGGCTCGTTTAGATTACAGACGCAAGAGAATGCTCGCAATTTACGCGGTGGCGCTGCTGCTCGTGCTTTGTTGCGTTATTCTCACGGCGTGCAACCGTGACAGCGGCACTTTCGACGTGTCGGGCGATGCCGTCGCCGAACCTACGCACTTCATCGCCAAACTTATGCTCGGGCTCAACGACAGCGTCAAGGCGTTCGGGTGGACGGTCGTGGCGTTCACGGTCATTCTCAAACTCGTCCTTTCCCCGCTCGATATATGGCAGAGGGTCATTGCCCGCAGAAACGCCAAGGCAATGGAGCGTATGCGTCCGCAACTCGAGGCGCTCGCCGAGAAGTGCGGCGACGACAAACAGCGCTATCAGCAGGAGCAGATGGCTCTTTACAAGAAAGAGAAGTACTCTATGCTCGGCGCGTGCCTGCCGTCTCTCGTCACCCTTATCGTGTTCATAGTGCTGTTTGCGGGATTCCGTCAGATGGTCGGCTATCAGTTCGCACTCGACTACAAGGAATCGTACGACGTCTACACGGCGACCTACGAAGCCGAGATGAACGCTTCCCTCAAAGAGGCGCTCGAGGCGGCGGGTCTGGAGAGTTACGAGGACCTTCCCCTCACCGCGGAGAAAGCCGAGGCACACGCCGCCGCGGTCGACAAAGCGCAGACGGCGGTCTACGACCATTATTTCTCCGAGGAAAACCAGAACAGGCGTAAATTCCTCTGGATTCACAACGTATTCGTTCCCGACAGTTGGGAGGAGGGCGTGCCCGATTACCTCGTTGTCACGGGGCAGGAAGGTTTCGCGATGTCCAAAATCACGGGCGTTATGAAAGACGAATACAATCTCGTTATGGGCAAGGTGCTCGGCGCCGACGGTATGGGTTACGGCAGCGGAAGCAAGTGGAACGGTCTGCTTATTCTTCCCGTGCTTTCCGTCGCGCTCAGTTTCCTCTCCCAGAAACTTCTCACAAAATCGCAAGGTACGCCCCCGCCCACCGCAGGCGGAAAAGGCGACAATATGCAGGCGAATATGAAGATGATGCAAATCTTTATGCCGATTATGATAGGCGTTTTCGCGCTGTTCTATTCGGCGGCGTTCGCGCTGTATACCTTCACGAGTTCGCTCGTCGCAATAGTCTTCCAACTCATCTTCGCGTTGGTAAACAAACTGCTCGACAAGAGAGATGAGCGCAAGCAGGGCGGCGGATTCGTCAAGGTCGGAAAATAGGAGTAATATGGAAAAATCCGTGGTAACTAAGGCGGGCAGCGTTGAACTCGCCGTGGAAAAAGCCCTTGCGGAACTGGGGGTCGACAGAGAAAAGGTCACCGTAGAAGTTCTGCAGAAGGGCGGACTTTTCAAGCACGCCGAGGTGCGCGTCACCGTCAAGGAATCGGACGCCGATATCGCGCTTGAGTTTGTCAACGACACCCTTGCTCTTATGGGTATTTCCTCCCGCGGCAAGGTGGTGGAGAGCAACGAGGGCGAAATCGTCATCGACATCGACGGAGAGGACAGCGGGGCGGCAATCGGATACCGCGGCGAGGTCCTCGACGCCATTCAGTTCCTCGCGCGCACATATCTCAATCAGGTCAAACCCTCGGCGGGCAAACTCACCGTCGATTGCGAGAACTACCGCAACAAGCGTCGCGACACTCTCATAGCACTTGCCAACAGACTGGCAGAGAAGGCCTACCGCACCAGACGCAAAGTTTCCCTCGAGCCGATGAATCCCTTCGAGCGCAGAATCATTCACAGCGCGCTCGCAGACAGCGAAATAGCCGAGACAGTGTCCGAAGGCGAGGAACCCGCAAGGTACGTCGTCATCATTCCCAAGGGAGTGGAACTGCGCGAGGACAGACCCAGACGCGGAGACCGTCGCGATTCCCGCGGCGGAAGGAGAGGCGACAGACGCGACAGAGACGAGAGAGGCGGAAGGGACGACAGGCGCAACCGTTCGTCCAAAGGCGACCGCGACGACCGCAGACGCGAGCGCACCCGCACCGACGAGGAGGAAGTGCCCGACGGCAGAGTGTATACGGGCTACTTCACCGACGATTTCGTCAAGCAGGAGCAAAAGCCCTCCGGTCCTCCCAAGTTCAAGAGTTTCGGCGGCAAGAAAAAGTTTTGAGGTCGGTATGAGTACCATCGCGGCTGTATCCACACCCGCGGGAGCAGGCGGCATCGGCATTGTCCGTGTGTCCGGAGAGGACGCGCTCGGGATAGCCGATGCCCTTTTCGTTTGTCGCTCCGCCGCGGGAAAGAGCACGGGGGAGACGCTTGCGGCGTCGCCTCTCACGATGCACTTCGGCGAATTCGTCGCCGAAGATTTCCGCGACCGCGGTTATGCGGTTTATTTCCCCGCAAAGAAAGCATATACGGGCGAAGACACCGTAGAGTTTTACCTGCACGGCGGCGTGCGTATAATGCGTGGCGCGCTCGACGAATGTTTGCGAAAGGGCGCACGTCTGGCGGAGCGCGGGGAATTCACCCGCCGCGCGTTTCTGGCGGGAAGAATGAGCCTTGCCGACGCCGAGGGCGTTGCGGATATGATTAATGCCGAAAGCGCTGCGGGATTGCGTGCGGCGTACCGTCTTATGGACGGTTCGGTGGCGCGCGCCATAAATAAGGTGCAGGCCAGACTGCTGGACGTGATGACAGGACTCGAGGCTGTGCTCGATTATCCCGAGGAGACGGAGGACGAAGTGTTGCCGCCCCTTGCCGAGAACGTCACCGCTGTGCTTGACGACGTGAACGCCCTGCTTGCCACCGCACGTCAGGGCAGAATGGCGAAATACGGCATAACTGCGGTGCTGGCGGGCGAGCCCAACGCAGGGAAGTCGTCTCTGTTCAACGCCTTGCTGGGAGACAACAGGGCAATCGTCACCCCCGTTGCGGGAACTACCCGTGATACGGTGGAGGGCAGCATAGAGTGCGACGGCGTCAGAATAAACCTTGTGGACACGGCGGGACTGAGAGACAGTGCCGACGTTGTGGAGAGCGAGGGAATAGCCCGCGCACGTCGGGCCGCCGAACACGCCGACGTCGTGGTGCTTGTGCTCGACACCACCGCCGACGGTTGGCGTGAATACGATTTCGGCGACACGCCAGTGTTCAGGGTTCGCAACAAATGCGACCTCACTTCGTACGCCTGCCCGCGTATGTTCGGCTGTTTCGCCGTCAGCGCGAAAGAGGGTGTGGGAGTGGACGCGCTCCGTCACGCAATTGCTTCGCTGTACCGCGAAGGCAAAACTCAGGGCGGAGAGATAATAACCTCCGAAAGACACCTATCGGCACTTTATCGTGCAAAAAACGCGCTTGAAAGTGCTGTTGGTGATATAAATAATACTGCCGATTGCGTGCTGGTCAATCTCCGCGAAGCGTATGACGCGCTTGGAGAGATAACGGGAAGCACTGCAAGCGAGGCGGTAGTGGAAAGTGTATTTTCCAAGTTTTGCGTGGGCAAATGATGAGAAAATTCGACGTCGTTGTGGTGGGCGCGGGACACGCCGGAGCGGAAGCGGCGCTTGCCGCGGCAAGGAAGGGGCACAGCACCCTTCTGCTTTGTATGTCTTTCGGCACCGTGGCGTATATGGCGTGCAATCCAGCCATAGGCGGCACCGCAAAAGGTCACCTGGTCAGGGAGATTGACGCACTCGGCGGCGAAATGGGGCTTAACGCGGACCGTGCGTTGTTGCAGATAAAAATGCTGAATTCCGCCAAGGGTCCCGCCGTTTTCTCTCTCCGCGGGCAGGAGGACAAAAAACTGTATTCCGAACTTATGCTGGGCGTACTCCGTGCCACGGACAATCTTGTCGTGGAAGAGGGCGAAGCCACGGATATACTCTCCGAGGAAGGAGAGGTTCGCGGGGTGCGGCTGGTCTCGGGCGAGGAGATTTCCGCCCGTGCCGTCGTTGTCTGTTCGGGAGTCTATCTGCGCGGCAAACTGATAATAGGGGAATACACCAAATCTTCGGGACCGTCGGGATTCCCGCCCGCAACCGAACTTACCTCCAGTCTGGTCTCCCTCGGATTGCCCGTGAGGAGGTTCAAGACGGGCACGCCCGCCCGCATTTACCGCGATTCCATAGACTTCGGCAAAATGGAAATCCAGCACGGGGAAAACACCGACCGCTTTTCCTTTATGTCGCCGCGCTCCACTTTCGAAGAGGAGCCTTGCTGGCTGACTTACACCAACTCCGAAACGCACCGCATTATCCGCGAGAACATTTCGCGCAGTCCCCTGTACAACGGCAGTATTCACGGTATAGGCCCCCGATATTGCCCGTCGATAGAAGACAAGGTTATGCGCTTTGCCGACAAGGAAAGGCACCAGATTTTCGTTGAACCCGAGGGACTGCACAGCGAGGAAATGTATATTCAGGGTATGAGCAGTTCGCTTCCGCACGACGTACAGGAAAAGATGTACCGCACCGTGCCGGGATTGGAGCATTGCCGTTTTGCAAAATACGCCTACGCAATCGAATACGACTGCATAGACCCGCTCGCACTTTTGCCTACGCTGGAAACCAAGGCGGTCAAAGGACTTTACCTTGCCGGTCAGATAAACGGCAGCAGCGGTTACGAGGAGGCGGCGGCGCAAGGTCTTATGGCGGGGCTTAACGCTTCTCTTGCGCTTGAGGGGAGAGAACCTTTGGTGCTTGCCCGCGACGAAGCGTACATCGGCGTGCTGATAGACGACCTTGTGACCAAGGGCACCGAAGAGCCCTACAGAATGATGACCGCGCGCGCGGAGCACAGAATAAAACTCCGCCAGGACAATGCCGATATGAGACTAACCGCGAAAGGCTATGCGGCGGGACTGGTCAGCGAGGAGAGAGTGGCGCGCACGGAGAAAAAGCGTGCCGAAATCGAAAAAATCATTGCTTCGGCAACTCTCGCCGTACCGCGCGAAGCGGCGGCAGAAATAATGAAACGCGGAGAAGAGAGCGACCTCGGCAAAGGGCTTACCGTAGGCGACCTCGCAAGACGTCCTTACGTAACGGCCGACGACATCGCGGGCGTTTTGCCTTTTGCCTGTTCGCGCGAAGCGCTCGAGGCCGCCGTGGTCGAAATGCGTTATGCCGGCTATCTGAAAAAACAGGAGGCGGCAATAGCCGAACAGCGCAGGCTGGAAGAGAGAATTTTGCCGCCCGATATAGACTACAACACCGTTTCCGCTCTCCGCATAGAGGCGAGGCAGAAACTGAACAAAATCCGTCCTCTCAATCTCGGGCAGGCGTCGCGTATTTCGGGAGTGTCTCCCGCGGATATCGCCGTGCTTATAGTTATGCTCGGGAAAAAGTCCCGAAACGAGGACGGAGAGAAATAAACAATTGTTTTAGGCTTGTCCGTGCGCGATTGCGTATGCGCGCGCGTGCGTAACAATACCGAACCGTGCAAAAACCCCGCCTTGCGGCGGGGCTTTTGTTTACGAGGATTTCCCGAACCGAATTCGGGGGTTCCTTGTCAATGTCTTCAGATGTACTTGGCGTCGGGGTGATTCTTCCTGACAATCTTGTAGGCTTCGTCGGCGACTTCCCAGGTGTACTGCATATCCGCGTCGGTGAGAGCGGCGTTGATGAAGTGGTTGTGGTGGGAGGTGAAGAACACGCCGCGCTTGACGCATTCCGCAACCCATTCCTGATGCAGGATAGTGGAGGGGAAGTCGTTGCCGAGACGCAGATAGAACATTGCGGGTTCGCCCGTCACGCGGAGGTCGAAACCGTTATCCTTCGCGACTTCCTTGAGGCCTTCGGTGAGTTTGATACCTTTCTTCGCGTTTTCTTCGACGGCATTGATGGCTTTCGCCTTTCTGATGGTGGCGATACCTGCCGCGAAAGGCACTGCGGAGAGCCAGTAACTGCCCGTGTACATAATGTCGGAAGTGGCGTTCTTGAGTTTTTCGACGCCGCAGACCGCGGACACGTTGTAGCCGTTTGCGATTGCCTTGCAGAAGCAGGAGATGTCGGACTTGATACCGTAGTGATAGTCGCTACCCTTGATGTCGATACGGAAGCCCGCGCGGACGTCGTCGAAGATGAGGATGATGCCGTTGTCGTCGCAGAGTTTACGCATCTTCTGCCAGTAACCTTCGGGGGGCAACTGGTTGTCGACGAAGGTGGGATGATAGTAGGGCGTTGCGATGAGCGCGGCAATCTGGCCGGGGTACTTCTTGATGAGTTTCTCGAACTGGTCGGGGGAGTTCCAGTCGATGTAGAGGTTGTTGGCGATATCCTCTTCGGTGATACCGGCATAACCGAGTTTCTGCATCCAGGGAGCGACGCCGTGATAGTAACCGCTGACGAGGACGACCTTCTTGCGGTTGGTGTAGGCACGCGCAATCATAACCGCGAAGGAAGTCGCGTCGCCGCCGTTCTTTGCGAAGAACGCCCAGTCCGCCATATTGATGGTGTTGACCATCTCTTCGGCAAAGTCGATGAGTAGGTCGGAGGCGAGGGTGACGCAGTTGCCCTTCTTCATCTGTTCGAGTGCGGCGGCGTCGACGTCGGGGTCGTTATAGCCGAGGAAGTTGGGGCCGTAGGCGCACATATAGTCGATGAATCTGTTGCCGTCGAGGTCCCAGAAGTAAGCCCCTTTTGCCTTGGACATAAAGAGGGGATAGGAACTGACGGGAATCATACAACCTTCGGAGGGGCCGAGGTGACCGTAAATACCGGCGGGGACGACCTTGAGCGCGCGCTTGAACGCCTCTTGGCTCTTTGTGACATCGTATATTTTCTTGGGTTCGTAACTGAGTTGCATAATAACCTCCTTAGGCGAGATAGATGCTGACCTGCGAGAGCAGTTTAGCCATCTGTTCGAGCATTTCGACAAAGCCGAAGACTTGGAATTGTCCCGTGCCCATTCCGGTGAAACTGGAGGTCTTGCCGTTGAGCAGGTCGTGCGCGAACTGCAAATCGCCGAACTTCATCGTAGCGCGGGGCGCGGCCACCTTGCCCTTATTGGTGACAAAGCGGTGGTCCTTGACGGTGATGTTCATAGCAAGAGAGGTGCCGCCGACTTCGCAGGCGATGACGCCGTCGGGCATACGCTTCGCGATAGCCTTGCCGATGTAGTCGCTGTTGGCGATTTCGCTCATCGCATAGAAAGCGGTGTAGGCGGTAAGAATGGTGTTGGTCTCGAAATAGTGGGGGTCCTTGAGCAGTTCTTCCTTTTTGTCGGGGGCGGGCTGCAGATAATAGGACAACCTTTCGGCGAGTTTGGTGAAAGTGCCGAGCAGGAAACCGACCTTGAACACGTTGTAGAAGATGGGGACGACCATCTTGGGCTTGCCGGTCTTGGGGTCGACGGGAGGAGCAATCAGGTTGTTGAAATGCTCGGGGGAGGTGAAGTACAGTTTGAGAGCAGACTTTCCTTTGCCTCTGGTGAAAGTGCACTTGCCGTCTTTGAAAGTGAGAACGGCGCTGCCCACCTCGGGCACGTTGAATTCCACGCCGAGGTTCTCGTCTTTGATGAGGGCCTTGGCTTCGAGATCCATCTCGCAAAGATCTTCGATGTTGCGCAGCACGGCGAACAGATTGATCCTTGCCATTGTGACATTGTCCATAACATCCTCCTTTTTAAGCGATGCGACGCGCCGAACCCCCCTCGAAAACCGTCGGAGCCGTCGCCTTTCGACCGCCGTGATATTGGAATTTACTATAAAATATGATACTTTATCACGTCCCCCGTGTCAATATCACTTTGAAAAAAAGTTAAATTGTTTATGATTTTTCAGCATAAAAAAACGCCGCAGAAGCAGGAAAACCGCGTTCGCGGGGAGGGACGAGAAAGGGTAAAAATTGTGTGGAACAGGAGTGTATAAAAGGGACGGGGGCGAGCCATACTATCATCAAAGGGGCGACAGCCCCATCGGGGTAACCCCCCAAAGGAGTGAACAATGGAAAACACCAAACGCAATGCAAACAGCAAAGCCGAATCCGCCGTCGAAAGCGGCAGACAGTCCGCTCCCAAGCAGAAGGACTGCAAGGGAAGCAAGAATTCCAAGGCTTGCAGGGATTGCAAATAAGACAACCTGCCTGAGAAAATCCGTCCGCGAGGACGGTTTTTCTTTTTACTGCGCTCCGCACATAACCCTCGTCGCGTATTGCGCCCTGCCGCGGGCGTGTGATATAATCGGCTTATGGTACACATAGGCAATTCGTGGGATAACATTATGGCGGACGTGTTCGCCTCGGAGGAGTACGCGCGACTTCGCGAGTTTCTCAAAGAGGAATACCGCACGCACAGAATCTATCCCGATATGCGCGACATTTTCAACGCGCTGGTTTACACGCCCTACGAGAAAGTGAAGGCCGTCATTCTCGGGCAGGACCCCTACCACGGGGAAGGGCAGGCGCACGGGCTGAGTTTTTCCGTCAAGCCGGGGGTGGAGACGCCTCCCTCCCTCGTCAACATTTTCAAGGAAATAAAAGACGACCTCGGCATAGTGAACACCTCGCCGTATCTCGTGCCCTGGGCGGAGAGAGGAGTGCTGCTCCTCAATGCCGTTCTTACCGTGCGGGCAGGGCAGGCGAATTCCCACAAAGGCAAAGGCTGGGAGTACGTCACCGACGCGGTCATAAAGAAACTCAACGAGCGCAAAGAGCCCGTGGTCTTTTTGTTGTGGGGCGGCAACGCCCGCGCTAAAAAGCAGTTCGTAACCGCTCCGCAGCACCTCGTGCTGGAGTGTCCGCACCCTTCGCCTTTGTCTGCGTACGCGGGATTTTTCGGCTGCAGACATTTCAGCAAAACCAACGCGTTTTTATCGAAAAACGGAGTTGAAGAGATAGATTGGCGCACTTAAGGCGTGATTTTGCGATATGACTATTGATGTGGACAGGATAAACGAACTGGCGCGAAAAGCCAGAACGGAAGGGCTTACCGACGAGGAAAAGGCCGAACAGGCCGCTCTCCGTCGGGCGTATATCGACAGTGTGAAGGACAATCTCCGCGCGCAACTGGCGGGCACGTATGTGCAGAAAGAGGACGGCAGCGTGGTGAAACTCACGGCAGTCGCAGACAGCGAAAGTTCCGCCAACGACGACAAAAAATAAGCGGACGCGCCCGCATAAGCGGAGCGCGGCGCAGAGCGACCGAAACCACGAAAGCACCCGCGGGGGTGCTTTTTTGCTTAGGGTGTGCGGGCGGTTGCGATTGGGGTATTTCATTTCGCGACGGGTTATGTTACAATCTGACTGAAGCGGGGTGAACTATGGCAAAGAGAGTTTTGTGCATTGTGCTGGCTTTGATAGTGGCGTTTTCCTGCGCGTTTGCGCTTACCGCCTGCGTAAAGAAAATTCCTTCCGAAAAAACATTGGACGCCGTACTTGAAGAGGGCGGTTACAAACTGGTGTTTGCGGACGAATTCGACGGCGACAGCGTTGATTACACGAAATGGCGCACGGGCTATCAAGCGCCCTCCCGCCGCGCCGCCTATTACGAGGACAGCGCGGATACGCTCTTCGTTTCCGACGGGGCGCTCACCATCCGCACCTTGTGGAAGGACGGACAGTACGGAGAAGGCTGGTACACGTCGTGGCTGGAGACGTCCACCCGTCCCGACGGCGAAGGGATAACCCACAGCGAAAACTACGAAGGCTTTTCCGCAAAGTACGGGTATTTCGAGGTGCGTTGCATTGCTCCGCCCACGATAGGAATATGGTCTGCGTTCTGGCTTATGCCCGACGAGGGTACGGGTATGGGACCCGACGACGTTATGGGCACGGGTGCGGACGGCGTCGAAATAGACGTTATGGAATCTCCCTGGAAATACGCGACCGGCGGTAAGGAATCCGTCCAGCACGTGGTGCACGGCGACGGCTACACAGATACCAAGAGCGACAAGTCCGACCGGTACAAGGTGCCCGATATGTACAGCGAATTCCACACCTACGGGGTGTTGTGGACGGAAGAGGAGTACGTATTTTTCATAGACGGAGCCGAGACGTGGCGCACCCGTCACACCGTTGACGGGCAGACCCTGGGTGTGTCCGAAGTCAACGAATATATGATACTTTCCGTCGAAGTCGGAGGACACACCGCCGAGGACGGTACCCTCGTGGAGGGCAAGGAAGCCGACGGCTCCAAGTCCTGGTGCGGCAATCCCGCCAAGAACGATAAAAGCAAGCACTACGATTTCGTCATCGATTACGTAAGGGTGTATCAGAAAGGCTGATAGTGCAGTCTGCGCATAGAAAGAGCGACTCCGTCTTGCAATGGCGGGGCGCTTTTTATATTACGAGCGGGTCATTTTCACATTTTTCCGATTTTGTTTGACAAACGCGATATGCAATGCTATGATTTACAAGCATCACTTGGGGGTGTAGCTCAGTTGGTAGAGCGCTTGATTTGCATTCAAGAGGTCCTCGGTTCGAATCCGTGCATCTCCACCACACCCGCAAGGGACATTATTCGGGGTTGTAGCTCAGTTGGTTAGAGCACGCGCCTGATAAGCGCGAGGTCGATAGTTCGAGTCTATTCAACCCCACCACGAAAGACACCGTCAGGTGTCTTTTTTCGTGTCCGCTGCGCGCGTATAACGCAGGCGCAAGCGGGCGCGGAAAAAGGCGAGTGGCAACGCTTTCGCGGTGGGGTTGAAACTCTCGTGCGGGTGAGCGAGCCGCTTGCGAGCAGCCCCGCCCGTGCGGAGAACGGACGCGAGGCGCGAGAAAAAGCGTGTTTTGCGAAACGGTTTAAATTACACGTAAGGGGCTGGCGAGTATAAGCGCGAGAATTTTGTCTGCTGCGCGCGTATAACGCAGGCGCAAGCGGGCGCGGAAAAAGGCGAGCGGCAACGCTTTCGCGGTGGGTTAGCGGCGAGGGTATCCCCGCGGTTATTGCCAGTCTTTGCAGACGTCAACCCACGCGGAAAAAGCGGAGTAGCGTTCCAGTTCGGGTATGGTGAGTTCGATTGCGCTGTTGCCGCTGCCACAGGCGGGAAATACGGTGTCGAAACGCTTCAGAGATTCGTCGAGGTAAATCACGACCCCTTTGTTTACGGCGAAAGGACACACGCCGCCGACGGCGTGTCCTATCAGAGAAGCGGCTTCGTCGTGGGAAAGCATTTTGGCTTTTGTGCCGAAACGGGCTTTGTATTTGGCATTGTCCACTCGCGCGTCGCCCGCCGCGACAATCAGGACGGGCTGACCGTTGGCGGAGAAAGACAGCGTTTTTGCTATGCGGCAGGGTTCGCAATGCAGCGCTTCGGCGGCAAGTTCCACCGTGGCGCTGGACACGTCGAATTCCATTATGCGGTTTTCCATTCCGAACTGCCGGAAATATTCCCTTACCTTTTCGATAGCCATATCAACCTCCGAGAATCGGGCGACCGTGCGTGCCGCGGAACGATTATATCACAAATGCGGCGAAAAGCATTGCGCAAAACGAACGAAAGTCCGTTCGTTTGCTTGACATCGTTATGCGGCGGAACATAATGGGTAATGTGTTACCTATTCGGAGGAGTGCATTATGAAAACGGGTCCTTTGCCGTTCGGTCTCAAAATATCGATAATAAGCCGCGCTACGGTAAACAGCGGAGTGCTCGGAATAGAAAAGTGTGTGGAGATAATAAAATCGCTGTACCAGTGTTTGGTATTATCGCTCATCGGTTGCGCTTTCACGGGGTGTTGTAAAAGGGCTTGAAAAACGTACGGACGTGTTTTATAATTTAGAAAATCCCGCAAGGAGAAAAGAATTATGGAACTCAAAGGAAGCAAAACCGAAAAGAATCTTATGGCGGCGTTTGCGGGCGAAAGCCAGGCGCGCAACAAGTATACATATTACGCCAGCAAGGCAAAGAAGGACGGCTATGAACAGATTGCCGCAATCTTCACCGAAACCGCCGACAACGAGAAAGAGCACGCCAAACTGTGGTTCAAGGAATTCCACGGCATAGGCGACACCGTCGAAAACCTCATCGACGCCGCCGCGGGCGAGCACGCCGAATGGACGGATATGTACAACTGGATGGCCGACGAAGCGGACGCCGAAGGTTTCCACGAAATCGCCGCACGTATGCGCGGAGTCGCCGCCATCGAGAAAGAGCACGAGGAGAGATATCTCCGTCTTGCCGCCGCAATCAAGGAAGGAAAGGTTTTCCGTGAGGACGGCATAGTGGCCTGGAAGTGCCGCAACTGCGGACACATTCATTTCGGCACCGAGGCCCCCGAAGTCTGCCCCGTGTGCAATCATCCGCGCGCGTTCTTCGAGGTGCGCAAATAAGACTCCAGGTTTCCCTTTTCACGGGGGGAGAGTGTGCGGCACGGTTTTTCCGCGCAGCGGTACGAAAGAAAAAAGCACAAAAGAAGAAAAGCGAGGCGCAAGCCTCGCTTTTGCTGTTGTCGGACAGACTTCGTTTCCGTCAGATAACGTTGTGTGCACCGTGCGTCATACGGACAGTACGTCGTCCACGGTCACGAGAATTTTGCCCTCGGCAATCGCCTTGTCGAGGCATTTTTCTATCCACTCGACGACGGCTTTGGTTTTTTTGCCCGTTCCGAAAAGGGCGATGATTGCCTTGGCCGCTTCGGAGCGCTCGAGGTTGAGCCTCGTTTCGGCTGCGCATTTCGCGGCGGCAATTATTTCGTCGGGGTGCACTTTGGTGATGTCTCTTGCGGTCTTCACGTCGGCGGGGCGGAAAGTCTCCACCGGTTTGTCCACGTAAAACACCTTTCCGTCGAACTCCTGTCTCATAGAGGCGAACTGCTCCATATACTCCGTAAGCGCGGCGACGGCGCGCTTGGCAGTTTTGGGCACATTGTACATAACAAGCAGTTTATCGAGCAAAAGAGAACTTTCAATCGGCGATTCGGTTTCTATGATGTCTCTTATGCGTGAAGTGATTTTTTCCTCGTTGACAAAGTTGAGGACGTATTCCGCACCCGCTTTCAGGAGAGGTTTGCAATAGTAACTCTTGTAAGGCGCGCGGTAACGGGCGGTGATTTCCTTGACGAGTTTCTTGCTCATCACTTTCTTTTCGGTGAGGGTGGTGATGACGTCGCGTATCTTGGCTATTTCGCGACGGGTGTTGTTGAAGAAATTGACCGTCCAGAGTTGATAGGTGTTCCAGCCGAGTTTCTTGAGAATCTTGGTCTGCATTGCCACCCTGTCTTTGACGCCCTTGAGTTTGCAACTGCTTTCGCTGTCGCAGATGATGGCGAGGATATATTTGTCCTTGTTCCTCGGGTCGATGATTGCGACGTCGATTTTGAAGTCGCTGACTCCGAGGTTGTAGTCGCACATAATACCCTTGTCCTTGAGTTCCGCGGCCACGAGAGCGCCGATGCCGCCGCTTGTGGGGGTGATGTCGGCGCTGGATATGGCGAGCATTTCCCTGCCGCGTTCGGCGTATTCCAGGAAGGCTTTGAGACCCGCCACGCCCTTGCTGTCGGTGCGGTTGAGGTCAATCATATTGCCCGTAATGGCGCTGAACACTTTCATTTCGTTGCGTGCGCGGGTGACTGCGACGTTAAGACGCTTGTAGCCGCCGCTCTGGTTGATGGGCCCGAAGTTGAGCGACAGTTTGCCCTGCGCGTCGGGGCCGTAGCCCACGCTGAACAATATGACGTCGCGCTCATCGCCCTGCACACTCTCGAGGTTCTTGACGAAAAGGGGTTCGTCGCAGTCGTAGGCGACGGCGTCGAGGTTGCATTGGTGAATGGCTTTGGAAAGCGCGTTTTCGATGTAATTCTGCTGAGCGGTATTGAACGTGACGATTCCGATGCTCTGCGAACGGGTGGCGGGGTCTTTGAGACGCTTGACCACTTCGGCAACGAGGGCGTCACCCTCTTTCTTGTTGCACTTGCTGCCGCCGCGCTCGTACACGCCGTCCACGTATTCGAACGACACTTTGCTGCTGAGTTCGTTGGGAGAGGGGAACGTGAGCAGCGTATTGTCGTAGTACATTGCGTTGGAGAAAGCGATGAGGCTTTCGTGATTGGAGCGGTAGTGCCACAGCAGGTGGCTTTCGGGCATACCGAGGGCGAGGCAGTCGTCGAGAATGCTCTCGAGGTCTTCCACCTCGTAATGCTCGTCGTCCTTGTAATCGGAACTGAAGAAAGTGGTCGGCGGCAACTGTTTGGGGTCGCCGACGACGATGACGTCTTTGCCGCGCGCAATACTGCCGACCGCCTTGCAGGTGGGCACCTGCGAGGCTTCGTCGAATATGACGAGGTCGAATTTCTCCATATCGATATCTAGGAACTGCGATACCGACGTCGGGGACATAAGCATACACGGGCAGCAGGCTTTCAGAATGTTGGGTATCTGCGCGAACAATCCGCGCAGCGTCGTGCCTTTCATACCCGTTTTTTCGGCGCGCATAAGTATGACGCGTTCGAGATTGTGGTCGCCCGTCGTGTCGGCGCGGGGGAGAGAGGCAACGAGTTTGCGGTAGAGTTCCTGTCTCGTCAGGCGTTCGTATTCCTCCGACAGGGCTTTGAATTTGTTTGCGGCCTCCTCGAGGTTAAGTCCCGAGAAGCGGCAAAGCACGTCGTCCAGATAAAGTTCGCTCTTTATGAAGTTGTGATAGACGGATTTCTTGAAGCACCTCAGAATGTCGTCCGCCGAAATTTCGCCGACGTTGAGAGGCTCGAGAATGAATTCGAAGCCGCTCTGGCGGCACTTGCCCACCATTTCCTGATAGCGGCACCAGTTGGGAATGAAGTCGATGTTTTTCTGAACGTTGGTTACGTATTCTATGCAGGCGTTGAGGTCGTCGCCGCCGACGAATCCGCCCGTTTTGAAAATGGTCGCGAAATCTTTCGCCGCGCGTGCGAGATTGTCGTATGCGGCAATGAAGAATTCGACGTAACGGTGCGTGCCGTAGCGCGTGAGGTCTATGCAACTTTCGTTGAAGAGGTTGACGTCGAAATCGGCGTAGAGTTTTTCCGCGCAGGCGAACAGTTCTTCCATCACCAGCACGCGTGCGTTGACCGCCTCCGTGTCGTTGGAAGTGAGGGCGAACAGACCCGCGAGTTCGTCGCGGCGGCGGAAGAGCGTGCGGCGCGTTTCCTCGCATTTTGCCAGATATTCGAGGAAGAATCCGCGGTCTTTCTTGTCCAGAGAGGCGGGCAGGCAACGCTTTACCGCGCGGCTGTAGTTGCCGGTGCGCATAGCCTCCTGCACCTCCTCGAGAGGCACTTCGTAGGGATAGGCTCCGTAGCGCGAAGCGTACTCCTGCGACAGAATGGCGAATTTCTTGTACGCCTCGCGGAAAGAATCGAGCATTCCCTTGGGGTTCTGCACTATTTTGCAGTGGGAGAAATACTCGCGCACGCAATCCTCTTTGAAAAGGGTGCAGATTCTGTACAGGGCGTCGATTTTGGTTCGCGTGAGGGCAACCGTCCGCATATTGAACAGCGGCAACAGATTGCGGGCGTACTGCCTGAGATGACGGAGTTCTATCAGATAGATTTCGAGAATGGATTCTCCGTCCCTGCGCCAGCGGTCGTTGTAGTCGAACATTCCGATGTGACGGAAAGGCGATTTCTCTATGTCGCCGCACTCTTTTGCGCGCAGGGAAAGTTCGGTCAGCACTTCGAGATAGTTGTTGAAAGAACTTTCCGTCAGTTTTTCGTAGAATATGCTGTCAATGTTCAGGCAGTCGGGCGCGTCCTCGTTCTCGAAATAATTGAGAATAGCCTCGTAGAGGGAGAATCCCAGATAGCGCTTGCGGTGCAGGGCGGACAGTTCCTTTTCCAGTTTTTCGAGGGGTACCGCGATTTCCTGAGCCTTTTCTTCAAGGTCCTGTTCCGTCGTGGTTTCGGCGAGCGACAGTGTGTTGATAATGTGGCTGAGCACCGTCGTTTTGTTGGCTTTGTTGGAGTGCAGTTCCAGGCAGAAATCCCCGAGCCCGATGTTTTGCAGTCGTCTGTGGACGACGGACAACGCCGCCATTTTTTCCGCGACGAAAAGCACTCTGCGCCCGCGCACGATGTTGTTGGCTATTATGTTGGTTATGGTCTGCGATTTGCCCGTTCCCGGAGGTCCGTGAAGCACGAAACTTTTGGAGAGACTGTCGTAAATGGCAGAGTACTGCGACGAGTCAGCGGAAATGGGCAGATACATCTTGTTTTCGCCTACGTACGCCTCGTCGCTGCTCCTGTCCGAGAGGTCGAAAGCGTCGCCCGACAGTTCCAGGCGGTTGTTGATGAGCGAACGGATTATCGGGTGTTCGCGGAAACGGTCGGATTTGTAGCGTACGTCGTGCCACAGCAGATAGTTGGCAAAGGACAGGCTGGCAAGGAAAACGTTGTTGTAGACGTCCCAGCCCTTGAAGCGCACGGTTTCGCGCTTTATGCGGGCGAGCACCGACAGCACTGCCTGCGGCGAGTCGAGGGCGACGGTGGCAAGACCGCGCATATCGAGGTCGAACTCCTGATACAGAAATTCGAGCAGGGTGCTGTTGACGCGCAGGTCGTCGGTGTTGACGTCAATTGTGTATACGGGAGCCGCCACGCCTTTTTTGGTGATTGTGACGGGGTAGAGGAACAGGGGCGCGAACTTGTCTTCCGTCATATCCTTTTCCGACCACTTGAGGAATCCCGCCGCAAGGTAGAGCGTAAGCGTGCCGGTCTCTTCGCGAATGGATTTTTCCTTGCGGAAGAGGCGGAGAAGAGTGCTCTCGTGCTCGCGCATATCGTAAACGGTGCGCAACCGCTTGTTCTTGTACTCGTACAGTATGTAATCCGCAAAGGGTTTCAGAAACGCCGTGCGCTCGAAGCCGTCGGACATTTTCTCGAGGCTTTCCGCGTTTTCCCTGGGCTTGTTCTCGAGGGTAAAGGATTTGATTTCGCCGACGCTTTCGATAAAGTCCTCAAGAGAGGGCACCAGCAGTTTTACCGCCGTCTGCGACACCTTGAAGTTGAGCAGCGAGTTGCGCATATCCATATCGAGCAACCTGCGCTCCCACTGCGTTACTCGGCTTATTTCCTTTTCGCCGCCGATTTCGCCGCCGTATTCCTTGAGTTGTTTGGGGGCGAGGTCGGTGTAGTAGTCCTTGCTTTGCCTGAGGTCGTAGCCGCCTTCCCCGCGCACTCTCTCGGGCAACGGGAAGATGTGCATAATACGGGCGCGCTTGACGTCGACGATAAAGTCCACGGACGCGTCTTTCTTTATGGAAGCCTGCGCGCTTTTTTCGGCTTTCTCGAAAGCGATTCCGCCGAGCAGGTCGTCCATCATCACGAGACTGAGGTCGCTCACCCCGCGCTCGGATTTTTTGCGGAGCATATCCGCGTCGTCACCTATGAGGTTGGGCAGGCATTCGTTCACGAGGAAACACCCCGCGTACCACTTGCCGTTTATCATAGCGATTATGGCGTTTTGTCCGTTGGCTTCCACGAGAGCGGCGAGCATAAGCGCCACTTCGAGAGGCGAAGCGATTTTGGATATCAGAGTTTCGCGGTGGTCGGAGATTATCGCCACGTCGGCGTCCTTTCTGATTTCCGCCGCGGTGAACTTCTGGTCGGCGAGCACGCTGTAACAGGCGGCAAAGAAATTGCGCACGTTGTTGCGTGTGCCCGAGTAGCCCGTGCAGTAGGAAAGACCCCAACTTTCGACTTTGCGTCCCGCAAGATTAAGCAGTTTGTTGAGTTCGGCAGTGCGCCTGACGAAAGCGGCGAGACACCCGGGGTCTTCCACGAAATTGCAGGCGTTGAAGGGCAGCAGTTGCACGGGGAATTTCTGCTCGGCAACGACGTTGTCGTTCCCGTCCGTGACCTGCATATGAATTTCGCCCTCTTCGGTCTTGTCCAGCCCGACGAGAAAGAGGGGAGACAGTTGCACGTCCGCCTCGAATTTCGCCGTGGTACGGCGGGGCAGCCTTATGTCGGTTATCTCCGTGGGCAACAGAAATGCGGGAGAAGAACCGATTTTTATCTTGATGTTCTCCCTGTCCTCTTCGGAGGAATTCTTGACGTAAAGCCTTTTAACGGGCGGAACGTTGTTCTGCAAATGGAAATAGCCGATAACCTTGGCGCAACTGGCGGTGATTTCGGCAAAACTTTTTTCGTTGAGGTTGTCTTGTGCCATAGTGACTCCTTCCTTACCCGCAAATGATATCACGATTGATGTTCGATATCAAGCGCGCGAGAGCGCCCGCACGCACGACGGGTGCGGAATATACAGGCGCATATCGACGCAAATGACGTTTTATTCTGCTAAACAGAGATATAAAGTTGCGTTATGCGCAACACGTTCCGTGCCAAATAAATAATACGACAAACGGACTGCAGAAGACTATACGGGAATGAAACCGTACAGCAGAACTCCCGCAACCGCGGATATAACGATGAGAAGTATGGGCGGGATGCGTTTTCCTTTGATTTTCACGAACGCCAGCACCGTTATTGCGGCGAAAAGTCCGAGTCCTATGGGGTCGAACGTAAACGACGCGCCGTCGAACAGCCCGTCCATTCCGAAGAGTACCAGAATGCCTACGGTTATGACGACGGAGAGGAGCAGTCCGCTCACGGCACCGCTTACACTGTCGAACACTTCCTGCACCACGGGCACGTTCATATAACGCGAGAAGAATTTCGCGACGATTATTATGACAATCAAGGAGGGCAGCACAACGCCGAGTGTTGCGCACACGGCGCCGAGCACGCCCGCCCTTTCCACGCCCGTATAAGTGGCTATATTGATGGCGAAGGGCCCCGGAGTGCTTTCCGCTATGCCTATGAAATCTATGAGCACCTGCTGGTCAATCCAGCCGTGCGCGGACACCTCGCTCATTATGAGAGGTATCATAGCGTGTCCGCCGCCTATCGTGAACAGTCCTATTTTGAAGAATGTCCAGAGGAGTTCGAGGTAAATCATTTTCCGCCCTCCTCTTTATCCGCGTCGCAAACGTTGCCTTTATCCGCGTCGGTTGCGGAAGAGGAATTCTCGGCAACCTCCTCTGTGCGATTTTCGCCCGCCGATATGTTTCCGTCGCCGTTATCGGGCGGGACGACGTCGCCGTCACCCGAAAGGAGTTCTGCGTCGGCGTTTGCCGCCGCTTGCTCTTCGGGCGAAAGCATATTCACGGCGAGCATATCCTCGGGGCAGGGCGCACTTTCGCCGCCGCGGGAATATTCCCCCGCCGTTTTTTCGCAGTTGCGCAGGAATTTCCTGTAACGGATTGAATGGGAAACAATCACTTCGATTATCGAGATGCCTATCGCGCCCAACATAAGGTATATGACGCTTATGTCCGTGAACAGCGCAAGGCAGAACATCGCCGCCATAAGCACGTAGGCGATGACCTTGCGTTTCGTGTTCTTGACGAAACTCACCGCTCCGCGCACTATGAGAACCAGCGCACCTATCCTTATACCGCGGAAAAGATATCCCACCCACTCGTTCTCGCGCACTATGTCTATGATGTACGACAGCCCGAGAATCACGAGAAACGAGGGGAGCACTACGCCGAGAGTGGTGAATATTCCTCCGAAAACTCCCGCCCGCTTCGTGCCTATGAACGTCGCTATGTTTATGGAGATTGCCCCGGGAGTGCTTTCCGCAATTGCGAAGACGTCGAGCAATTCGTCGTGAGTGAGCCACTTGTGTTTGTCCACCACCTCGTGTTCTATCATCGAGAGCATAGCGTACCCGCCGCCGAAAGAAAACAGCCCTATCTTGAAAAATACGGCAAACATTCCGAGGCTGTCCTTGAGTGCGGTGATGAACTTTTGTTTCATACTTCGGAATTATATTACAAAAAGGCGAAAATATAAAGCGCTGGAGCACAAAAGGCGTAAAACGCGACCGCAACGGCTTATTCCGTCCCTGTTAGACGATAGACGGAGAAGATGACGGGGGAGTCGGCAGAAATTACTACGGCACGGGAAGAGCGTTGCGGAAAACGGAAAAAGAGCGGATAACCGCTCTTTTCCGTCGTATTTCTCTTTTCTGTTGATTACGCTTCGGAAATGGCTCCGACGGGGCAGGTGTCTG